>Ga0074044_10000438_pt1 | contig 41319 bp, 36 predicted proteins | sample BogForMeECP23OM1_FD_94443 | JGI IMG/M metagenome (GOLD analysis project Ga0074044, IMG submission 94443) | Bog forest soil microbial communities from Calvert Island, British Columbia, Canada - Bog Forest MetaG ECP23OM1 | ecosystem: Environmental > Terrestrial > Soil > Wetlands ...
ATGAGCCTTACCTGTTTGGGCGGCAACGGGTCAGCGGTCGGGACCCCGAGCATCGCAGCTACCGCTCGTTCGCCTCGTTCCATGATCCCGACGGCAACGGTTGGCTGTTCCAGGAAATCACGACGCGGCTGCCAGGGCGCATCGACCCCGCGACAACGACGTTCGCGTCGGTGAGCGATTTGGCCAGCGCACTTCGCCGCGCCTCGGCCGCGCACGGAGAGCACGAGAAGCGCATCGGCGGGGCAGATGCGAACTGGCCCGACTGGTACGCCGAGTATATGGTGGCGGAGCAGGGCGGAGCGAGCCTTCCGACGTAATCCAATCTGACCTCATCATGGCGGCTCACGCGGTGCCGACACGCTCGGCCCGGAGGCGGGGACGCTTCTGCTCGCAAAGAGTATCGAACGCCTCGCTTTGAATCCCGGTTACGGGCAAACCGGGAGTAAACCTCTAGCGCTCGCCTTCGCTCTGAGCGCGTATTTCTCTGCTCTCTTGCTGTCGGTGAAGACCTTCGCTTCTAATGCCTTTATGTCGAGGTCTGCAAATGTGATCGGAGCCGTGACTAGAAGAAGGTAGTGATCAGAGGCCAAGTGGGTCAGGAGCCTGGCTCCCGGGGCAAGGAAAGTTCACATGCCGAAGCCCCCCCCAAGTAAAAGGCGAAGCAGCATGAATATCAGCCAAACGACAGGTGCGCAACATATTCCGGCGCCAAAGGCCAATCGCAGTTTCCCCGTCCCCTTTGCTTCGTGCGCCATCTTCTGGAATGCGACAATACTGCTTAACACGAGCACTGCCGAGGAGATACTGAAGAGCCAAAGGAGCAACGCCCCGAGGGTGGCAAGTTGGGGGCTGTCTTGACGCATCATATCGGGAAACGGTGGCAGACCCCCACCAAAGATTAGAATTATGAATAAAAGGTGGCGGAACACCTCACTAAGGCGCGATAACCCAAAAGCGGCGACTGCGAGCAGGACAATGAAAGCCGGTGCCGCGCCCAGACCAAGCGCAAACGCCAGTGAATTCTTCCCCCTACGGAACAAGAGATAGAGCAGCGCAATACTGAGCAACCCCCAGAGACCAAACATGATTAGGGCTACCATTGAGCCATGAGCCGCAGCCTCAGCTACAAATCCTACGCCCAAGGCGATCGTGCAAATCAAGGCAGAGCGCTGGGCCGCCCATAGCCAGCGCGAACTAACCACGCCGATTGGCTCGCCGTCCGCCGCGGATATGCTGTCAAACAAAGTGGCCTCCCACTTGGCTAAGAGGTGCTTTGGATGCGGGGCGTTTGTATCAGCATCTCGCTCTGCTGGCGGCGGCCAGGGTGGTCGGGGTCGGTGAATTCGAGCAGTTCGATGGGCGCGCCGTTTTCGACTATGAACGCGACGCGGACGCCGCTGGATGGACTGTTAGGAGGAATCAGGATTTCGCGGCCAGCAAGCTCGGAGGCGAGATCGGCCACTTCAAACGCGACGTGCGGAACGCGCCGGACGAGATCAGGGACCGCTGCTTCCGCTTCGAAACGCATCCACTCCACGCCGAATTCGCTTTTCTCGTGGCTGACGACAAAGACTTTCAGGTGTTTCAAGTGGGTCTCCCCAGGCTTCGCCTCGGTTGTGGGAATTCCGATGTGATGGTACCGGCGCATTTTTTTCGCTCTCCGTGGAATTGGCAAAGATTCTACGCTATCGTTACCGCGTTTGAAACCACGCCCTCGTGGCCAGACTTTTGAGGTACGAAGTCAATCGTACTTCACTAGTCTTGGCGCAAGTCAGATTCGGAATGGATAACGAGCAAACCGGCGTGGACGGGCTCTGTGTTCGGATAGCAATAGATGACCGCCTTCAATTAGTGTTTCGCGTGGACAACATGAACGCCCATGTGTCCGGGTGCGAGTCCTTGAACGGCGGCGCCGAACCTGGACGCGATCTCCTGGAAATGGATGTCTTCTATGGCACAAAATCCGTGCGAGCGAAGAATCGCTGCCATGCCAGCCGGCTCGAAACGGCTGACCGAACGTTCCTCCATTTTCTGAAGTTGTTCGGTCCGCTGCTTTTCAAATTGCTTTACCTCTTCTGAGGATGCCTCGGGAGGTTCCAGGTAGTCGAACACCACCTCCGAGTTCTGGATGGACGACATGTAGTCCAGAGTGCGGCTGATAGCGTCTTGTGTCAGATAGGTCACAACCCCGAGCCAAGTGAAAAACGCGGGTGAGTTCTGCTGAAAGCCTGCGGCGGCGAGCTTCTCTCCCACATCGTCCCGCTCGAAATCGACTGGCACGAGAATAAGCCATGGCGGAAGTGCGATTTGAGCTTCAGCCAAGCGCTGGCGTTTCCAAGCCTGCGTCGCCGGGTGATCCACCTCATAGATACGGATCGGTGCGCCATAGGGATTCCGGAGAGCGAAAGTGTCGAGTCCGGCGCCAAGGATGACGATCTGCCGGACCCCTCTTTCGACAGCTCTGGACAAAGCATCTTCCGCAATCCGGCTTCGCGCGGCGGTGATCAGACGTCCGATGCTGGCCAAGGGATGTGCGTTCGCAAATTGCAGCACGTCCTTTTCGTCTTCACTCAGAATCTTCATGGCTAATGGGTCATCGAGGATTGCGCCACGATCGAGCACCTGATGAGCAGCTCGTTGTCGGGCGATCATCAGGGCTGTGCGGCTGTGTTCATCAGGCTTCATGTTCGAGGTCTCCGTTCTCATCAAACTTTTCTGTTTGATTGTTGAAAAATGCCCTTTGACAGGGGGAGACTCTGCTCCCAATTTTTTATTTTAGGGTCGGCTAATGGTCACGAGAGCGCGCGTAGATTGTTCCGAAGTCGATCGGCGTCACCATTGCGGAGAAGCGCTTCGACGGCAGCGTGGTTTTTTTTCCAGGTTGGAACGGCGCGGGCCAGCGCCCTTCGTCCTTTTGCCGTGAGCTTCATCCGTCGGCTGCGGCGGTCCGCCGGGTCCGCCATGATCCGCACCAACCCTCGGCGCCGCAAGGGCTTGAGAGCCGCCGTCAACGTAGTCCGATCCATCGCCAGCAGCGACGCCACTGCCTTCATCCCTGGCGGTTCCGGCCGGTTCAGAGACACCATGAGCGAGAACTGCCCGTTGGTCAGGCCGATGGGGCGCAGCGCCTCGTCGAAGCGCCGTGCCAGCGCCCTTGCCGCTCGCTGTACATGCAGACAGAGGCAGCAATCGCGGATCAGATGCGTGGTCTCTAGAGTCGTAGTCGGAGCGGCAGCCATAAACAAATAATATGGATATCAACGTACCTTGCCAAGCGGTTACGGCGTATGATACACGTTGATATCAATGTATGTTACCGCGCACCAAGCGCTGGTATCGTTGCCCTCGAAATCAGGAGAAGTCATGAGTCGAAAAAGAATCGGGATGTGCGGCCTCAGCATCGCCGTAGTGGTTCTATTCGCTGCGCCTTGGCCCGCAAAAACTCAGGACGCCAAGACGTCTTATCCGGCCATGGCGCCGTTCGAACAATACCTGATGCCGGATCGCAACGAGGAGATCAAACTTGCGCGCAGCGCTGCGCCGGACTCCATCTCCGGCGACGCCGAAGTTCTGGTTCTCGGCAAACACGGCTATGAAACTGCCGTTCAGGGAAAGAACGGGTTCGTGTGCCTGGTGGAACGATCGTGGACCGCCGGAATCAACGATTCGAACTTTTGGAATCCAAAAACGCGCGGTCCTCTCTGCCTCAATCCTCCGGCCGTACGGTCGTACCTTCCCCGCACGATCAAAAAGGCAGAACTCGTCGCAGCGGGACGGACGAAAGCCCAGATCTTCGAGGTCATCGCCGCGGCCATCGACAAGAAGGAACTGCCGGCGCCGGAACCTGGGGCGATGTCCTACATGCTGTCGAAGCAAGGCTATCTGGGCGACGAGGCTGGCGGACCCTGGCTTCCGCATCTGATGTTTTTCACTCCCGAAACCGAATCCAAGGCCTGGGGCGCGGATCTGCCGGGATCGCCGGTTATCACGTCTCAGAACCCGGAGGAGCGGCTTACTATTTTTATGATTCCAGTGCGCCGCTGGTCGGATGGAACTCCTGCTCTTCCTAAGGATGCGCACTAGCGTTCGGTCTCCAGCGAGTCATGGCCTCGTCAGAAAGAAAGTGGGACGCTGAACTGAGTAAGGTCGCCAGAGTTGCAGATTTTCTTGGAAGCCGTTAGCGCGAACGCCGCGAGTGGTCAGCTTTTGCCGGCGCATGCCCAACACCCCTGGCAAGAGAGCAGGAGACCGCCAGCAGTCGAGATTGGTCCAGGCGGCCTCTTGCCTCCCCCTTCAAGCTGATTACGCGCAGCGGCTCTCTCTCGTTGCGCGGCAGCAGGCGAGTGACAAGTAACGAGTAAAGTGCGCGGGCACGGCGCACCCTTTGGCGCTACTTCGAAAACAACCCTGCCTTTTGGTTGAATCTGCAGACCCGCTATGACCTGGAAGTGGCGGAGGACGAAATTGCGCGGCAAGTGGAGCGCGACGTGCTGCCGCTGGCGGAGCTTCGCGGCTCGCGCGAACGCCCGCACGACAGGAGCCATCCAGGCGGCGAATGGGACTCTGCTCGCATCTCAAAGCATACGACTGTGGCCAACCCGGCCTACACTGTCACGATGCGCCACCTCGCCGCTCTCGGGCTTCTCCTCGTCGGCAGAGCCGCCCTCGCTTCGCCTCCCGACCCGTGTTCTCTCAACTCGACGGCAACCGATGCAAGCGTCACCATCGCCATCGCGGATGGCCGGAGCATGTTTCGAGAGGGCGAGATCATTCATCTGGTGCTGTCCTTTACTTCGACGGCGGAAAAACGCTATTGGGTAGAGAACCGCAACTACGATCGGAGCGGCAGGCTCGGCATCGAGGCCTACTGCGTCGAACCCCAGGCCCGCGATCCGCTCGCTGATTATTTCCGTGCAGGCGCCTTCATGGGAGGCGGACTAGGCAACGAGCAGCAGCTTTCGCAGGTGCCCTTCACCGCCGCCGCGGAACTGAACGAATGGCGACAGCCAGGGCCAGCACATTATCGGCTGCACGTGGTGAGTTACCGCGTGTGGCGTCCGCCGGACCCACACGAGGAGACTCCCTACGGCCGGGTCGGGGTGACGCTGCGCTCGAACACCATCGAGTTCGATGTAATTCCTCAGGACCCCGATTGGAGCGCCCAGCAATTACGGGATGCCCTCGCGGACTACCAGAGCGCTGCCGATGAGGACAAGAAAAAAGCAGCGCGCAAACTTCGCTTTCTGAACACCAAGCCATCCACGGAAGCACTCGCGCAGCTGTTCTGGGGATTGAACGACCAACCCGGAGGGTGGGACCTGATGTTCGGGCTATCCGGCTCGCCGTACCGCGCAGAGGCGATTGCGGCCATGCAGCGCGAAATCCACAATCCGGATCATCCGATCACCCAGGATTTTCTGTATGCGCTGACGAAATTGCAAATCAATGCGGACACCTCGTGGGACCCTCCGGAGTACGATCCAGCGCATCCAGAAGTTTCGCAGGAGTATTGGCGTAAAAAACAGGCGCATGAACGGGAGCTGATGCAGGCCGCGCTCACTCCAACCGTGGTGGCACTTCCGCAGAAAACCGGCCGCGCGCAGGCCTTGACGGTGCAAGCGCTCGCCCAATCCTCTGATCTGCTCACGGCCCTGACGGCGTCACAAATTCGCAAGCAACTGATCCTTAAGTGGGGAGACCTGCCGGAAAAAACGAAACAAGAGCTGATCCAGTATCGCTGGCCTCTAATCGCGGGGCCGGACATGTTGCCTATCCTAAAAGAGTATGTCTCGCGCCCGGCGCCGCCGTCTCGAACTATGGACGCGATAGCCCGCGATGCCGCGCTCCAGCATATCCATGAACTCGATGCCGGCGAAGGACGGGCGTTGATTTTGCGCGACTTGCGTGATCCACGGGCTGAGCCATCCCTTTCTCTGATCAAGCTGCTCTCCGCCGAGCAAATCCGGCCGCTTGTGCAGGAAGCGGTGGGAAGAATCGAGAAGAACGACGCTCGCACTCTCGACTTTCACTTGGTCGAGTTGTATGCGGATGCATCCGTGCTGCCAGGGATCAAAACCGACTTCAACAACCACCTTGGCGAATGGGCGTGCGAGCCGCAGACGGCCATGTTGCGCTACTTCCTCCGGCTCGAACCGGAGTTCGGCACTCAGGCCGTGGAAGCTTCGCTCGCCGCCAGGAAAAAAACCAGCTGCTACCACTTTCTGTTGCAGGAATTGGCAGATGCTTTGCCCAAGGTCGAGCCACTAGCGATCCGGGCGCTCGACGACTCCGACCTCGAAGCCGCCAGCGATGCCGCCCTGGCCTTGGGACGCTGGGGAACAGCCAGCGCAGAGGCGCCATTGTGGGCACGGCTGAAGCGCTTTCACCAACAATGGGAAAGCCGCCAGGACGAGTTGCGTTCCACACCCCCTTACACAGGTCCGATTGAGCGCGCCACGGCACTGGAAAGCACGCTGACAAGCTCCATCGCGACCGGAACCAGCTGGATCTGCGGCCCCGAAAAGCTCGCGCAACTGAGCGCGCTCGCTTCGCCGCGGCAGCAGGTGCAGGTCGCCACATGGAGTAAGGGATGGGAAACGAGTAAGGCGTTGATTTCCCCGAACTGGTTTCCCGAAGATCGCTTGAGCTTCGGAGTGCTCCAGTATTCGAATTTAGATGAACAACAGTTCAGGGCGAAGCTGTCGCAGATGCCGAACGGGATGAAACTGTATTTTCAGATTTGGAAACCGGGACAAATTTCGCCACCGGTAAGTATGGAACGGCAGGAAGCAGTGTTCGAAGCGCTCAGCGCGTATGCGGCACAATTTGGAGTGACCATCGAAAAGAAGAGCGATCCATAGCAACTCCTCCTCTCCGTGACTTCCGCGCTCTCCCCTCAGTGCACTCTATTTTACGTCTGGTTCTTCTCGACTCGCGAGCTAGCCCCTGACCAGGCTGGGGAATTTGCGGGGATTGTTGTCGAAGCCCGGAAACACAGGCGCGAGATCCTTCACGCCAATGTGCTTCGTCAGAATTTCGCCAATCACGCTGCGGAAGTCCGTCGTAAGCGCCAAATCGCGTCCTTCGTTTAGCTGATGGTCATCGAGGCCAGGCCACTTGCCGTAGACGCGCCCGCCCTTTACGTCGCCGCCCATCACGAACATGCAGTTCGCGTGCCCGTGATCCGTGCCGCGGTTGCCGTTCTCTTTCGCGGTACGGCCGAATTCGCTCATGGTCACAAAGACGATGTCCTGCATGCGGTCGCCCAGGTCTTGATGGAACGCCGCCAGCCCCTGCCCCAAATCCCTCAGCAAGTTGGAGAGCTGCCCCTGCACGCCACCTTCATTCACGTGATTGTCCCAGCCGCCACAATCAACGAACAACACTTCCACGCCGATGTTCGCCTTCAGCAGCTGCCCGATTTGTTGCAAACTCTGCCCCAGCTTGTTCGTGGGATACTGCGCGCCGTTCTCTGGCTGATACTTCGCCGGATCGGCTTTGCGCAAGAGATCGATGGCCTCAAAAGTTTCTGCGCCCGTGCCATGCAGGGCGTGGTCAACAGTTTGCGAATACATCGCCTCAAATCCGCCCTCGACAATTTGCCCCGACCCGGGCGATTGCGCCATCACCTTGAATTGTTTCAAATCCGGCAGTGCGATTGCCGGAGCGCCTCCGCGAAGCATTCGCGGAAGGTTCGGCCCCATCGCCACGGCGCGGAACGGCGAAGCGTTTTCTTCGGGAACAATCTCAAGCGCGCGGTTCAGCCAGCCGTCATCGGTCGCCTTCACGCCTGGCGTTCCCGACTCCATAAAATCCTGCGCGTCGAAATGCGAGCGCGTCGGATCCGGCGATCCCGCCGCGTGCACTATAGCCAGCTGATTCTGGTGGAACAAAGGCTCGAGCGGCGCAAGGCTGGGATGCAACCCAAAAAATCCGTCCAGATCGACCGCCGCATCGGTTCCGCCGCGCTTCGGCTGGGGAATCGCGATGCTCGGCCTCAGCCGGTAATAGTTTGGCTCGCCGAAAGGAACCACAACGTTCAAACCGTCCGCCGCCCCGCGCTGAAAGAGCACGACAAGCTGCTTCTTGTTCGGCATCGGCGTCGCAGCGACCGCCCGCTGCAAGAAGGCGGGCATCGCGCTCAGGCCAACCATGGCCACGCCACCCTGCTTTAGAAAATACCGCCTCGAAAACTTCAATCCTCTTGCGCCTTCGCAACATTCGTGGCTCATCGTAACCTCTCAAGTTCATTCCCGAGTACGGAGTGCGGCAGCCTTGCTGCCGCTTTTTGCGTCCGTGCTATGCCCTGGAATCGGAAAAACGGGAGCAAAGCTCCCACACTCCAAACACTATCGTCTCTGAAACTCCGGCGCTCCCAAAACCAGCCCAGCAACAACTCCCAAATCCACTTGCTTAACCGGATCGTCCAGTTTCGCCTGCACAACTTGCGGGCTGTCCAGTTGCTTCTCCAGTGTCTCTACTGTCGTCGGCCCAACCTGCCCGCCCAGAAAAACCTGCACCGCGCGTTCCAGAGCCGCCTTCGCATCCGTTGACGTTTCCACGCCAAGCAGCGCGGCAACATCCGTGCGCGACCCGCGCATCTTGTTCCCTGCCAGCGCCAGCGAATAATTCAGCCGGTTGAGCAGCGCGCCTGTGTTCACCCAGGTATCCGCTTTATCCGCGTAACCGGTGGGTGGCTGGCATTGATAAATCGGCTCGCCGATGCGTCCGACCCAACCGACGAGCGGCTGCGGCATATCTACGTCCGTCCCCAGCGCGCGCGCCGCGGACACCACAAATTCGAACGGAGTCTTAATTTTCGCGCGATACGTTTCGCGCGACCAAAACTCCGGCGAATAAATCATCGTATGCATTACCGATTTGATGTCGCCGTCGCTTTCCGCAAACGTCTGCGCCATCCGTGCCACGAGCGCCTCGGGTGGAGTATCCGAAACAAATCGCCGCGCCAGCTTCGTCGAAATAAATCGCGCCGTACTCGGGTCATGCACCAGCAAGTCGATCACTTCCTCGCCGTCTTTCATTCCGCCGGCATGAATCTTTTTCCCCAGCACCATCTTCGGATCCGGATCGTGCAAACGATCGTCAAACTTGAACTCCGGATTCTGCCGGGGTTTCTCGATCGTCCAGCCGGTGAAGCACCGCGCGACTTCCGTCACATCCTTCTGTGTGTAGCCGCCGTCAACACCAAGCGTGTGCAATTCCATCAATTCGCGGCCGTAGTTCTCGTTCAAACCGCGATCGTTTTTCTTCTGCGCGTTCGGCGGTACCGGCGGGGAGCCCCATCCGCGATACCGGGCCATCTGCCGTGCATACCGTTCCTGCGCCTCGCGCTGGGCCGCGCGCGGATCGGCGCTCAAATAATTATCCAGATAAAACAGCATCGCCGGGCTCTTTGCCGAAGCCGTCAGGAGGTCCTTAAACTTCCCCAGCGTGTGCGGCTGGATGACGTCGCGCTCATAAGCGGTCAGGTAGTAACGGTCTTCGCCTTTGCCCGCAAAAACATTCAAATGATTGAACCAAAAATCATCCATCACCTGCTGAAGCTGGCGCTCGCTGTAGATCGAGCGCGTCACTTTCGCCATGGCCAATTCTGCAACGACACGTTGCGGCTTCTTGCTATCTTCGCTGATGGCTCGCGGCACATTGTTCGGGTCGCTACCCAACACGTCCCGTTTCCCTTTACCCTGAGCGCCCGGATTCTCTTGCGCTGGGTTATCCTTCATTGGTGCTGGAGCATTTGCATCGCCGCCATTGGGTTGCGCCGCCGCGGTTGGTTGATTTACTTCCGTTGCGGCGGTTTCTGTCGGAGCCGGGGTCGGCTGCATGTCCTTCGAGACGATGGCAGCGGCTGCATCCGAGCGCGTCTGTTGCTGCTGTTCCAACTGCGCCTGTGCGCGCTTCGCGGCTTCCTTTTCCGCCTGCTTCGGCTGAGGGTACTCGGCAATCAGCTTCTCGGATGACATCTTCAGCGTCGGATAATCCTCCAGCCGCGCCTCCAATGCCTTGTCATCAATCGAATTGGGATTAAGTTGCTGATCGATCCATTTCGCAAGCCCCATCTGCCGCACGCGCTCCAAGTCACCAGGCCGCGGGCCGTAAGCCAAACGGTTCAGCGCGTGCAGAATCGCCTCATCCGCGCTCAACTCCGTTATTGGCAGATTTTTCAGGGCGGGATCTTGCTTCGGTTTCTTATCTTTCGCCGCGGCCGGCGCCGCCGCAAGCAAAGGTATATCGATACCTATGGAGAACACGCACGCTACAGAAAGAATGGCCGCTAGAAAAGACCTGGGTGTCGTCGACATCGAAATCGTCTGCTGGCCGGGGGCATGCTGCTCGCTCATGACACTCTCCTGCCGGGCGGAATGGTCCGCAAACACTTGTCGCTTCCTAGAATAACCCTACCCCCGCTTATTAGTTGCACGCCGCAAAGGCCAGTGTCGAATCCTTACTTTGGCCATACGTACAGGTCCGCTCCTAACCAACTCATCCGCTTGGACCTACGGCTCGATTCACCTGCCGCCAGCGGTATTGACGCCCTCGCACGCTACCCTTATTCTCGGTCTGCTTCTCTCTGGGAGGGTTCGTGCTGATTCGCAATTTTATCTTCTGGCTGTCCACAAAACGCGGCGTGACGGATCGCATTGCGCGCCACGGCATGAAAAATGGCTTCGCACGCCGTTTCGTCGCCGGCGAATCCCTCGCGGAAGCGCTCATTGCCAGCCAGGAACTCTGCTCCCAGGGCCGCAACGTCAGTCTGAACCATCTCGGAGAAAACGTCACCAGCGAAGCCGCCGCACGCGAGGTCCGCGCCAGTTACATCCTAATGGTGGAAGAGTTGCACGCCAAAAATCTCGCGGGCAACATCTCCATCAAACTCACCCAGCTCGGTCTGGACATCGATAAAGAGCTGTGCCGCTCGATGGCCCGCGAAATCGCCGCACGCGCCGCCGCCCTCGGCCGCACCATCGAGATGGACATGGAAGGCAGCGCCTACACGGACGCCACTCTAGACATCTTCGAAAGCGTGCAGCGGGAACTCGGCAACTGCGGTTTGGCCGTCCAGGCCTACCTTTACCGCACCGAGAAAGATCTACAGAGGCTCGCGATCATCAAACCAAAAATTCGGCTCGTCAAAGGTGCCTATCGCGAACCAAAAAGTATTGCATTCCAGAAAAAAAGCGAGGTCGATGCCAACTACCAGAAATTGACGACTCAACTCCTCGAAGGCGCAGCCCAAGGCGCTTTCTTGCCCGCCATCGCGTCTCACGACTGGAACATGGTCGCGCACGCGCAAGCCGAGGCCGCACGCCTCAAGTTGGAAAAATCCCGCTACGAATTTCAGATGATCTATGGAATCCGGCGCGACCTGCAAGCACAAGTGCGCTCCGCGGGAGATACCCTGCGGGTGTACGTGCCCTTCGGCACCGACTGGTGTCCCTATTTCATGCGCCGTCTTTCGGAGCGCCCCGCGAATTGCTGGTTTGTGCTGCGCAGTCTTTTCGCTGAGTCCGGCAGCGCGTCCCAGCAGCCCACCGCTTGACGGGGTCCCAAGACGTCCCGCGACAACTTCGCTCCACTCTTATTCCGTCAAGTCGAATTCAACGGTGCGATTCGTGGCGTGGTGCCCCGCGCCGTCCACCGCCATCACTACAAGCCGGTAGCCGCCCGGAGCCATGTCCTTCACTTTAATGTTCAGCGCGACTGGCACCATCGGACTCCCCTTTTGAACGAAGTCGTCCAACCGGATCGCTCCCGTCTTAAACACCACGTTCCCGCTGGTCCGGTCCACGACTGCATATCCAGCCATAACCTGGGGTGGCGTCGCCGATGTCAGCAGCGGCTCGTAGACCTCTGTATAGAGCGCCACGTTCTCCGTCTTCTTAAACCTATTGCTCGCTGAAGGATTGACCTGCATTCCCTTCACTACAAGTGGCGTGCGGTCCTCGAGCAGCACCGAATCGAGTCCCATCGGCATATCCGCCAGCCGCTGCATCGAGTTCGTGAGCACCACTCCACCTAAACTGAACTGCTTGCCATCATAAGGATCGATCTGCAGTGGCGATTCGTATTTCCCGAAGGCGTCGCCACCCGAGCTCACCACTACCGTTAGCTTATAGGTCCCTGCCCCGGCGTCGAACTGGTTCTGGTAGAAATACGGCTGCTTGGTGAAATCCTTCACCTCGTCTTTTTCGAGGTCTAGATTCACCGTGTCGCTGAACTTCGCTCCGATGCTTCCGTCCGGCTTGTATGCGATCCCCAGCACATTCAAGCTGGCATGGTACTTTCCTTTATCCTTGTTGAACTGCACAGTATTCGAAGGGATCTCCATCGCCAGATTGACTCGCGCCACATTTGGGGCCGTATAGAAGTAAGGCACTTCGACTGAGCCATGCATCGTTCCGCCCTGCGCGCCTGTCGCACGGGCCTCGAGCTGCTTCTCCACCGGCGTGCCTTCCAGTATGTTTGTCGCCTTCGTGTTGCAGTACCCGCTGCGTGACCGTACGTTCAGCCCGCCACGATTCATCTTCACTTTCAGCGTGTGGCAGCTTCCCTCCGGCGATGCCTGCGGCACGTAACCCAAAATGTAGAACTCGTTCTGCTCTCGCCCGATCTTCTCGAGCCCTCCCAGCAAGTCATTGGTGTTGAAAATTGTGAAACCACCGGTTCCTTCCGCCAGTGCCGCGAGAATCTGTTGGTTGGTTGACGCTGAGGGCGGAAATTGCGGGACGATCGTTCTCGGTTGCGAATAGACCGAATTCGGACTGTTCGTATTCACGGCGGACCCGCCGCCAGTGCGTCCGGTGGTTCCTCCGCCAGTACCTCCAGTGGTTCCCGTGCCACCTTTACCGCCTGTTCCTCCAGTGCCCGTGCCGCCGGTTCCACCGGTCCCTCCCGTGCCGCCTCTGCCTCCAGTTCCGCCGCCGCCGGTGCCGCCCGTTCCGCCTCCGCCCGTTCCGCCAGTCCCACCACCGCCTCCGCCCGGCCTTTGCGGCGAATAAGCAGCCAGGACCAGATGGGCCCCGCCATGAGCGTTAGTTCGTTCAGAAAGTTCAGCCACCGCGCGCTTCCCACTCCCTTGCCGAGGCAGCAGTTGCGAACTTCCGCCGGGCGGCGCAGCCAAAAGGCCGCGCGCATCGAGCGCATAGATCGCCACATTCGCTTTATTGCAAGCGTCAATCGTGGCGGTCAGCTCAGACTCGCTCTCGCTCGTCAAAGGGAAACCCGAGGAGAACAGCACAACCATTTTTCGCCCAGGGACTCCGCGCAGATTCTTCGCCAAACTGCGCACCGACAGCAGCATGCTCCGCGCTCCGAAATCCGCTTCGGCGTTGCTCATCCCGGAAAATGGCGAGGGCGTTCCTGATGTTCCGCCGAATGGACTGGACGACGGCGAGAGGCCTGCCGAGGCCACTTCGACAGGAGACTGAGCGTTAGGATCCACGACCGAGCCCTTCGCTCCAGAAACCGCGGCCCGCAGGCGATCCGCGTTCGCCGTGAAATTTTGTACGATCTGCAAGGCCCCGCCGAACTCCACGACCGCCATCAAGCGGTCAGGCCCCGCATTGGAATCGATGAACTTCTTCGCGGCATCTCTTGCCTGAATCTGGTCAGGCATAGACATCGTCGAGTCATCGAAAAATAGGATTAGATACCTCTTCTGCCCTTGTGCCTGAATGGCCGTGTCCGCGCCAAACGAGAAACTCGCCACTGCTTGTTCTTTGTTGTCTTCGAATACTTTGAAATCGTTTTGCGTCAGGTCGTGGACATAACTCCCCTTCTTGTCGGTCACGACAGCATCCACGAGGACGAGGCGCGACTCTGCTTTAATCGTCGGCCCCCCTTGCTGGCTCGCCTCAGGCGCCGGCGCGGCGGGCGCCTGCCCCTGCGGCGTTTGACCTGCAAGCTGCGCGAAAAATAAACACGACGCGGCCGCCGCTAATCCAGCAAGCCAGCCCCAAGTGATCCGCCCGCGGTTCTTTTTTGTGTTCATTTGCTCCCCCATCAAACATCAATTCGGTATTATTACGGCGCCATTGCGCGCCGCAAGCTGCGATCCTTCCGAGTCACGCACGACCTGTCTCACCAAATAAGTGCCCGGCTTCACGTCGAAACTCGTTTTCAAATTCAGGCCCGAGCGCACCAGCCGGTCGTACGTCGGGTCCAAGAGCTTCATCTCAACGATCTTTTCTCCGCCAGTCACGTAATTCCCGTTCTCATCAAAGATCGCCGTCGCCACCGTCAAATCGTCCCGGGTGCGCCCGTCGGCTTTCCGGAAGTGCACGCCTTTGATATCGACATGCGTGAGCACCGCCAGCTTCGCCTGGTAGGTATCCGTCTTGAAGAACTGCATGTGCAAATCCACGGGCAAATCGCGAATTTCGTCTTGGGAGAAGAGCGCTTCCTGAATTTCTTGTTTGGCCTCCTCAGCCGGGTCGACCACGTGTCGCGGCGCGAAGTAGGCGTGCCGCGCCTGTATTTTGTAGTTGGTCTTACGCACGAAGGTTACCTTCAAGGTATGCATGCTTCCGTCCAGCTTCAGGTTTTGCGGCGAAAAGCCCAACAGATACGTCATCGCTGGCGCTACTCCCGCCTCGCGCAAACCCTCGTCCACATCGTTGCGGTTATGAAAAAACGTTCCGCCCGTTCCATCCGCGAGCTGCACCAGCACATCTTCTTGCGCCAATTGCGCGGCGGCCTGGTACATAGCTTTATCTCCTAGCGTTCGATACGAACTCGGGGAGGGGTCGGCGATGTCTCCCATATCGGGCGTGTACAGTCCCCGCGCATCAATCGTGTTGATCACGATATTCGATTTGGTTGCGCGGTCCACCAGGTTGCTGAATTCCAGCCACAACGTCGAAGGAATGAATCCTGGTGAGACGAACACCATAATTCTCTGCCCAGGCATCGTCGACAGCCGCCGCATAACATCTTCCATATGCCGCAAGGCATACTCTGTGGAAGCATCCTCTCGCCCGACCACCAAGGTGGCGGTCGATTGCGCCATGCCCTGGGCTGCGGCCTTCTGTGTTTCGTCGCCACCGAACGCGCACTGTACCGCATCTTCCGTCGCCACAGCCAGCGCCTGCACGTCGCTCTTGTTCTGGATCAGGTCCGCCTCGTAGTAGCTTATGTCGGGACAATCATGAATTCCCACCGAGCCCGAATGGGGGATAATCTTCAAAAGCGACTTGCGCAACAGCTCGTGGTCGTCAGTAAATTCTTGCGTGAATTGTCCGGAAGTCGAGTAAATGCCCACGCGATCAGAAGGCGCCAGCGCGTCAAAAAACTTGCCGGCGGCGTTCCGCACGAACATCGCATCTTGCATCGTAAGGTGCTGGTCGTCGAATACAACAGAAACAAACCGCTGCGGCAGCGAAGCTACTGCGGCCTCAGTCGCAGCCGGAACGGAAGGAGCCTCCGAATCGGCCGCTGTCGTCATGGCCACCACGCGCGATTCCGGCGTTTCCACGCTGAATGTCGAAATCATCTGTGGTTTGCGATTGTCAGTGAGCTGAAAGTCTTCTTTGTGCAGGTTCGGCACGACGTGGCCCTGCGGATCGCGCACCACCACCCTCACCAGTACCAGGTTTACGCGAACCTTGAATGTCGGAGCCGTATCGCGGCTCGAGACTTCCGCACTATCGTTGGACGCCGACGCTTGGGGCTTCGCTGGTTCAGCGGGTGTCTGAGGGGACGTGGGAGCTGCGGCTGGAGCAGCCGGCGCACTCGGGGTTTGCGCACGAACGGGCGCTGCCACGGCCGTCATCGCCAACAGCAACAAAACACACTTGCAGCCCCTTGCGAACGGAAACTGCGGTAGGTAGGACATCTTCTTCCTTCTCTGATCCGCTTCCGCAGGCACCGCCGGCTCTCTGGGGAACCGGCACCACGGGGGGAACCTTGGGACCACACTCGCGAAATGACTATACGCTCTGGTTAATTTTTGTGTCAACGCGTTTGCCAGCCGCACGAAAGGCCGTCAGGCTCCAGACATCTTGCGCGTCATCGTGTCGCAAAACATAGCGGTCTCCACTCTCCGCCAGCACGCAGAAATAGGTGGTTCCCGGCGAGTACCAACGGTCCTCCACTTCCGCAATCTCCAATGTTTGCCGTTCGAACAAGATGCGCACTGGGCGCTCTTCCGCCTTATGCCCGGAGTAGCATTCCACACGTACCAATTGTTCAGCCACGTTTCTCGGCCCTGTTCCGCAACCAAATTTCCCAGCCTTCTTGCTCAGCTAAAGTCGCGCCCCACGCCGGTTTTCCGCTAGCTCCGCATTCCACGCCGCCCCAAGAAATACAATCACTGCCGACAGCTGCATCCACACCATCAATCCGATGACCGCCGCCAAACCTCCGTAAACAATGCTGTACGGCACCCGCCGCACATAAACTCCGAATAGCACATTCACCAGCCACCACAGCGATGTCGCCACCAGCGCCCCCGGCAAAACGTTTTTCATTCGTTCCTCTCCGGGACGCGCCACCCTATAAATAACCGTCAGTGCTGCCAGCGCCAAAATGATCGCCACTGCAGGAAAGAAAATCGTCCACCACCCTTGCAGCACATGAGGCGTTCCCAATTCTTCGGAAAGCCAGTGGCGGATCGGCCGTCCGAGAACTCCCAGTATCGCCGCGGCCAGCAAGGGCGCAATCGTCAGCAGGAGCAGCGCCAATCCCCGAAGTTGCCGGTGCAGGAATCCTGGTTGCTCATGGTCCCCATAAATTCTATGAATCCCTTCCATCAAGAGCCGCATCACCTGCGAACCCGCCAGCAGCGTTCCCGCCCATCCCACCAGTGCCAGCTTCCACGCCTCCGGTCCGCGCTTCACCAGAAACTCGGAAACAATGCTTTGGCTCCCGGGCGGCATGAACTCCGTAAGATCCCGGATTAAATCAAACAAGCTCGTTCGCCCGCCGATGCGGCTTGTTGCGAAACCCACCATGATGAGCAGCGCCGGAAAAAACGCCAGAAACAGATTGAAGGCGATTGCCTGCGAAATCATGGCGCAGCTTGGAAATACCCGCGCAAGCATGCGAAGGGTTCGCCGGAAGAGGGAAGGGCTGGAAGCCATAGCGCGCCATTATACGCATGGCGGGCCGTCCACCGAAGCAAAGCTCTCCTGCCTTAAGAGTGCATCTCGAGTCTCGCTTTGCTGCTGGAAGCTACAGATACCGGTACATCACCAGAGCATCCACGGCACCCAGCGTCGGATGCATAAAAGCTCCTGGAAGCCGGCCCACAATTTCAAAGCCCAGGCTTTGCCACAGTCGTACCGCGCGCTCGTTGCTGCTCACCACAAAATTGAATTGCATCGCGCGAAATCCTCGCGCCCTGGCGCACTGCAGCGAATGTTGGCACATGGCCCGTGCAACCCCGCGCCCGCTTGCCCACGGAGCGGTCATGTACCCGCAATTTGCGACGTGTGCTCCCCCGCCCTTCTGATTCGCGCGCAAGTAGTAGGTCCCAAGAATTTCTCCGTTTTCTTCCGCGACGAATACTTCGTGGCCAGGCGTGTTCCAATACGCAAGCGCGTCCTCGCGCGTCATGTCTGCCGGTAAAGTGTATGTATCTCCGCCACGAATCACGGGTTCGAGGATTTTCCAGATCGCATCGCTGTCGTTAGGGTTCGTTTCCCGAATTAACATTGCGCCTAACCCGGCCGCCTCGTGTTCAACCCGCTTGCGCGCCCGGGTTATTCTACCTACATAGTTAGCACCACGCGAAACTGCGCCTTCCCGCTCATCATCCGCGCAAACGCCTCGTTCACCTTATCGAGCGGATACTTTTCGATCATCGCCCTCACTCCTGACTGCGACGAAAACCGCAGCGTATCCTCCGAATCCATTGCCGATCCGCTCGGCCATCCCTGGATATCCCGCCTGGCCATAAACAGCGAGATCACTGACACCTACATCGGCTCAGGCGGTGCGCCCACGGCTAGCAATTTTCCGCCCGCAGCGAGCCCGCGATCAACGCCGCCATCGCTTTCGCATTTGGGGCTGTCGCCAGGATCACTCTAGCGCCTCGCAGCTTTGTCAACTCTTCTGCGGGTTTGTTGCATTTGTGTCAATGTAAACGGACGCTGCTAGTTTCTTGGCCAATGCGCCATTCTCTCGTCCGCGTCCGATAGCGGCCACGCGATACCCAGCCTTTGCCGCAAACTGAATTCCCAGATGCCCCAGCCCGCCGATTCCCTGCACTCCAACCAAATCTTCCATCGCGGCTCCGCTGTGGCGCAGCGCATTAAACGTCGTAATGCCCGCGCACATCAGCGTTCCCATCTCTGCCGGGCGACTGACATTCATCGCGACATGAGCGTGCTTGCCGCACGTTTCCGCGCGTCGTACACTCGAACATCGCCAAACTTATGCCAAGGAACCGCACATGACCACGCCCGCAAAGCCCGTGCCATCCACAATGTCGCGCAGCGAAGAAGCCGTCGCAAAACACAAAAAATATATCTGGCCGTCGGTGACCAACTACTATCAGAAGCCGCTTGTCGCCGACCACGCCGAAATGCAGCACGTCTGGGACGTCGAAGGCCGCAAGTATCTTGATTTTTTCGGCGGCATCCTCACCGTCTCCGTTGGCCACTGCAATCCTAGAATCACGAGCAAGATCAACGCACAGGTCAACAAACTCCAGCACATGTCCACGCTCTATCCGACCGAGCAAATCGTCGCGCTCGCAGAAAAGATCTCACAAATTACTCCCGGTAATTTGTCGTCGAGCTTCTTCACTAGCTCCGGCAGCGAGGCCGACGAAGCTGCCATCCTGATCGCCCGCATGGCCACCGGCAGCTACGACATCGTCGCTCTCCGCCATGCCTATTCGGGCGGCTCTTCTCTCATGAAATCCGTGACCGCGCACGCTCCGTATCGCAAAGCCGCCGTCATCAGCGTGGGAATCGCGCACGCCATCAATCCTTATTGCTACCGTTGCCCCCTCCATCTGAAATACCCCGAATGCGAAGTAGCGTGCGCCGGTGACGTCGAAAACCTCATCCAAACCGGCACCAGCGGCAGCATCGCCGCGTTCATCGCCGAACCCATCCAGGGCGTCGGCGGGTTCATCACTCCGCCCAAGGAATATTTCAAGATCGTTTTCAACATCGTAAAGAAATACGGCGGCCTCTTCATCTCCGATGAAGTGCAAACCGGCTGGGGCCGCACCGGAAAAAAATGGTTCGGCATCGAGCAATGGGAAGTGACGCCGGACATTCTCACCAGCGCCAAAGGTATGGCCAACGGCGTTCCAGTCGGCCTCACGGTCACAACTCCAGAAATTGCCGCCGGATTCCAAGGACTGAACATCGCTACGTTCGGGGGCAATCCCGTAACTTGCGCCGCTGCCCGCGCCACCATCGAACTCATCGAAGAAGACGACCTCCGCGAAAACGCCCACACCGTGGGCACCTACTTCCGCGCCAAGCTCGAAGAGCTCCAAGAGAAATACCCGCTCATTGGCGACGTGCGCGGCATGGGCCTCATGCAGGCTCTCGAACTCGTGAAAGACCGCAAAACCAAAGAGCCCGCCCCTTCGCAAACCACGCAAGTGATGGAACGCGCCCGCGACAACGGCCTCCTCATCGGCAAAGGCGGACTCATGGGCAACGTCCTCCGCCTAGCCCCCATGCTCAACACCACCAAGCCCGACGTCGACGAAGCCATCCGCCTCCTCGACAAATCCTTCAGCGAAGTTGTGATGTAAATTGATTTCAGGAATGCAAACAGCTATCGTTTCCGCGCTAATTCTCTTCTCAGCGCTTCCGCAAACGGCGCCTCCCGATAAGAAGGCCATTTGGAAGCCGGTGCAATTCGCTGTCGTGCGATTCAATGAAGAAGCGCCGCAAAGCTGGAATATCTACCACTCGGAAAAACGAGACGCGCTGCTTGTGAAACTTTGGAAACGCTATCTCTTTTTAGACCTAAAAGAAGGCGAAGTTTATGAGGTTGATCCGCAAACCGTCAAGCCGCAAGGCGACAACGTGGAATGGTCGCTCTCCGACCTTCCGAGCGACCCCATCGAAATCTCTGACTGGAAAATGCGCGATGTCGGCTTGATGGTCCGTCGTGTGCGCTTTCGTTTCGGCAAAAACGGCCACTACCTGGACATCAATTTGCCCCTAAAGCCCGACGGCAAACCCGCGTACTAAATCGCCATATTTAGCTCGGCGTAGCGCAGGGCTTCAGCCCTGCATGCTTTTCCGTGTTACGCGCGGCCCAACGCGTCATCGCCGATACACGCCGTAATACCACGGAATCCCCAGGGCCCCCGGCTCAACCGCCACGATGACTTTGTCTCCGCCTTGGAAGCGATCGAAATCATCCGAATCCACAGCCAATCCTTCGACTTTCTCTCCCGCGCGCCAAGAACGCACGTGCAATCGCCGGCTCCCGCGCACGATCCCCCTCATATTGAATTTACTTTCGACGGTAGTCGGATAGTAGGCCAGGTTTTTCTGCGAATCGAGCCGCCCATTCACGAAAAGCGTCGCGGCGAGTATCCACGGCAACGGAATAAATCCCGCGTAGATGCGCTTCAGGACTTCTATCTCCTTGTGCTGTCGCGCACGTTTCTCCAGAATCACGGCGATCCCCAGCGCCAGAAAAAACAGCAAACCGAAGAACACCAGCATCAAGTCCAAATCCAGCGGAGGATAAATTTGGCTCACGTAGGGAAACGCCAGCGAACCTACCAGAAAGATCGCGGTTCGCCCCACCAGCCGCCGGCGGAACAAAAGCTCGGCCGCCACGGACGTCAAACCGCACGAGGGACACTGGTCCGCGGTTCGCGGTGAACCGCAATCAAGGCATCTGGTCAAACTCATACGACCTCAAACGCCGTTCCAAACGAAGGGGCGAAAACGCCTTCACGCAGCGCAAGCCACAGGAGCCAGGCCGCGCAGCAAGCATAGTATAAGACGAGCTTAAGAGCCTGTGTTGGAGAGAGAAGCCAGAAGATCTTGATACCGCTGCTCGTGCTGCCCATCGGCAAGAGTCACGGACACTCCCATGCCACGCCCGGGCTCGATGCGCTTCACGGAGCAATCCACTTTCACTGGCCGCTCCAGAACCAGATGCGCCGTGAAACCAGCCCCAATCCACAGGGGATCGGGCGATTCGATGAACATACCATTCGAGCTGATGTCGCGCGTGCTGGCGCGCAAGACTGCCGAACCCCACTCGATCTCGAGGTTGGCGCGAAACGAATACCGCGGCGCCCAACGTCGGTCGGATCGCCGGGACGATTGGTCCCCACTGCCCATAGACTTGGTGAAGCCCCCTGCCAAGGATCCCAAGGTACGGCGCCAGGGCTATCTCGCCGCTCAATCTTCTCAAGCATACGCCTGCTACCGGCACACCCATACGACGCCGGAGATGGATGTTTTGTTCCCAGCAATCCGCCTGACTTTGCCGAACACCCAACCTCGAAAGCGCGTTCCAGCCTACGGGTAAAAGGACACCACTTGGTCCTAATTAGACGCTGCCGCGGGCCCTGGGGTATCGTCTTTGCCCGCGGATTTTTCTCCCGCGCGAATCCGCCGCTGCACCTCCGCTTGCAGATACTTGCGCAGGCTTTCTGAAACGATTCCCGGAGACGCCAACTCGCGCAGATCGGAAACGGTGAGCTCCGGCAAGTAGGCAAGCACCGTGGCCAGCGGCGACAGCGGATGTCGCACCAGCGCCAATCGCACATTGTAGGTTATCGACCACTTGCGGTGCTGCGAGATGGCTCGCACCACCACCGGCGGCAGTTTCTCGCGCGAAAGCACTCGCAACACTTGCGCTTCCGTAAGATACGCGTTGTCCAAAACGATGCCAACAATTTGCGCGTGGCCTTCCGCGAGAAGCGCCCCAGCCAAACGCGCCGGCCCGCGCCGCGCCAGAGTGATTTTCTGTCCCAGCGGCAGTTGCGGCAGGCGCGAAACCAGCTGATCCTCGGCATTCCGTTTCAACTCCGTGGGAATGCCCGGCAGAAGTGTCAGTTGAACGAGATCCATCAAGTACAGGTCTCGCAGCAAGCGCAAGGTCACGAGCCGCGGCGTCCGCGGATGAAACGCCAGCGCCTTCTTCACGCGGTAACTTTTCAGAACCGGCTTGCGTCGCGCCACTTCTTCCAGAATTTCTGCCGGGAGATTTTTTCGTTCCAGCAGCATGCAGAGCTGAGTTTCCTCGATCGAAGGATTATCAAGCAGCGCTAGCAGCACCTCCGTGTCGGTATGGTGCAGTAAAGCCGCCAGTTCCTCGCCTGCCGCGGTGAGAGCGCGATCCCGATTTTTCTCCGCGCCCGTCATCTCAGCGGCCCGCCCTATCTCCGCCGGATAGCAGCCGCAATGCCAACCGCGCGGCCACCTCCGCGGGAGACACACTCAGGCTTCCAATCTCCGCCTGCGGGAACGCATTTTTCAAACGCTCATCGAGCTGACTCTCCAGATATTTCGACCTGCCAATCATGCCGCCCGTTTTTGCAACTACGAATTGCGTTTCCCTTAGATGCAAGCGCTCTGCAAGATTTTCCGCCAGCGTAGCCAGATCAAAGGCAGCCGCGCGCAAAATTCCTCGCGCCGAATTTCTGGCCTTCGACTCGACGGAGGTTTCAGAGGCAGTTTCGATCCAATCCGCTACCATCGCGACGACAGAAAACAATCGCGGAAAAACTTCGTCGGAAGCAGCCTGCGCTCGCGTCTTGACCTCGGACCAGTTCGCACAACCCAGCTCGCGCAATAATCGCTGCCCGAGCAGCAAATCGGCTCCCGTGCGGTCGTTTTCATGCATCGCCGTAAGCACGGCTCGCCGCCCAATATCGTAAGCGCTGCCCTCATCCCCAATCTGCGAACCGTATCCGCCCGCGCGCGCCGTTTCGCCCGCCGAGTTCCGCCCGACTGCAAACGAACCCGTCCCCGCTAACAGGACAATCGCCGGCCCCTCGCCCGTCGCTGCTAACGCGAGATCGAGATCGGTGCATACCCGAATTTTCGATTGAGGAAATTCCGCGGCAAGAAGCGCGCGAATCTTTTCCGCGGACTCGGGAGGCCCCGCTCCTGCAAGCCCGGCGCAAACCGCAGTGGCTGCTGAATGGGCCGGTAGCGTGGCTTGTGCGATGGCCTGCCGTGCCGCATCGCGAATAGAATGCATCGCCGCGCCAAATCCAACGCGCAACGGATTCGATGGCCCGGCCTGCGACCGCGCCAAAACCGCGCCGGACTCGTCCATCAACGCACAGTCCGTTTTTGTGCCGCCGCCATCGAATCCCAAGACAAAGCGCATGCAAAAAGTCTAAGCGAGAATCGCGCCCAATGCATTCACGGAAGAAAAAGCCGTGCGCAAACGTGCGCCATGCCCGTTGGACTGGATTCCAGCAGCCGAATGAGTTGCCGCACTTCGACCTTCCGCAGGGATTTCTTGACCTGCGTAAGCCCTCCCACTATTCTCGGTTCACTTTTTGCGCTACAAGAACACGGACCGAATGAACTAACAGGCGAAGCAATCTCCTATGAGCGCCACAAACCACTAATGCGCATCCATCCGTTCGACCTGGCCATCGTCATCGCCTACCTTCTCGCCGTGACCGCGCTCGGCATGCGCTTCCGCCGCACAAAAAAGGATGTCGCCAAGAGTGACCGCGAGTCCATCAGCCTCGACTATTTTCTCGGCGGCCGAACCGCCCCGTGGTGGGCCCTGGCTCTCTCCATCGTCGCCACAGAAACCTCTACGCTCACAATCATCGGAACGCCCGCCATCGCCTACGCCGGCAACCTCACCTTCATTCAACTGGTCATCGGCTATCTGATCGGCCGCATCCTCATCGTCATCCTTCTTCTTCCGGGCTACTTTCGCGGCCAATTTCTGACCGCCTACGCGCTCATCGAAAAGCGCTTCGGCGAAAAAATGCGCGCGGTCGCGGCCAGCACTTTTCTCGTCACGCGCGCCATCGCCGAAGGGGTGCGCGTTTCAGCGATTGCGCTCGTCGTCAGCGTGGTCCTGGGTACTTCCGAGCACCTAGCAGTCGTCATCGTCATCGCGCTAACCATCCTTTACACCTTTGAAGGCGGCATGAGAGCCGTTATCTGGACAGACGTCGCGCAACTCCTCCTCTATCTCACCGGCAGCGCGGTCACCTTCTGGATTTTGCTCCACCGCATCCCCGGCGGATGGATCGAAGTCACGCAAGTCGCCGCAGCCGCTGGCCACAAACTCCAGGTCTTCGATTTCTCGTTCGACCTCGCCACCAAATACACCTTCTGGTCCGGCCTCATCGGCGGCGCCTTCCTAACCATGGCCAGCCATGGCACCGACCAGACCATCGTCCAAAGACTCCTCGCCGCCCGCAACGAAAAAGACAGCCGCCGCGCCCTCCTAACCAGCGGCGCAATCGTCCTGGTTCAATTCACAATTTTTCTTCTAATCGGCGTTCTTCTCTACGTCTTCGCGCAACACTCTCCGCTCCTCGCGCCGGGCGAGCGCACCGATCGCATCCTTCCCCTCTTCCTGGTCCGCGAAATGCCCACAGGCCTCGCCGGCCTGCTTCTCGCCTCCATCGTCGCGGTCGCCATGTCGAACGCCAGCGGCTCCCTCAATTCCCTGGCCGCGAGCAGCGTCCTGGATTTTTCAAGGTTGTGGGGCCGTTCCACCGATTCCGTGAAATTCCTTCGCCTCTCGCGCCGCATGACGCTAGTCTGGGGCCTCATCCTGATGTGCTTCGGTTTCGTAAAATGGGGCCCGCTTCTCGAAACGGGACTCACGGTCGCCTCGCTCCCCTTCGGCAGTCTCCTGGGCCTCTTTCTCCTCGGCACACTTGACCGCAAGTCTGCCCCCACCGGCGCATTCATCGGAATGTTTGCCGGTCTCGCCACCGTTCTTTGTATTTGGCAATTCACGCCGATTGCGTATACATGGTACGTGCTGATTGGCAGCTTCGTGACTTTCGCCGTCGGCGCAACCGTGAGCCGCATTCATTTAGCAGGGAAAACTTCCAATGCGTAGCGACGCACTTCAACGCGTCATACGGTTGCGACTGGATCGGCGGCGCTGAAATGTCGCACAAATCTCGATGACCGAAAATTCCTCTTCCACGGATCACAGGGCACAGGGCACGGGACACGGATCACGTCTAGAACTCGTCCGCGGCCTCGGCGCCTGGGCCTCTGGCGCCATCGTCGTCGGCACGATGATCGGCACCGGCATTTTCCTAAAACCAGCCGAAATGGCCCGCGAAGGCCGCTTCGTCAGCGTCGTCTTCGCCGCATGGATCGTTGGCGCAATCCTCTCCCTGTTCGGCGCTCTCTCCTTCGCCGAGCTTGGCGCCGCCATTCCCGAAGCCGGCGGCGAGTACGCCTACCTCCGCCGCGCCTTCGGCCCCGCCTGGGGCTTTCTCTTCGGCTGGATGCATTCCATCGTAGGCCGCCCTAGTTCCCTCTCCTCCATCGCCGCAGGCCTGATGCGCTTCCTCAGTTTCCTGCTGCCAGTCGTAGCTGCCCCGATCTTCACGCTACACATCGCCATCCCCGGCCTCACCGCCTGGATCAAGCCCTACGATTTCGTCTTCACCTGGGCGCAACCGCTCGCCGTTCTCTGGATCGTTGCCATGACCGCCATCAACTATCTCGGCGTCCGCCTTGGCGGCGCGGTCCAGGTATTTCTTACCGCCATCAAGATTACTTCCGTAGCGATTGTGATCGGTGTCGCGTTTTTTTCGCACGGCGCACCGCATGGCGTGCCCGATCCGATGTGGCCGAGCGCGTTCAACGGCAGCGTCCTTAGCGCGTTTCTAGCTGCGCTTGCCGCCGCCCTCTGGGCGTACGATGGATGGGAAGACCTAAACCTCGTTGGCTCCGAAGTAGAAGATCCGCAGCGCAATTTCCCGCGCGCGCTCGTGGGCGGAGTCTCTCTAGTCGCTCTCATCTATTTTCTCTTTAGCGCCGCATGCCTGAAGGTCCTTCCGTTCAGCGCAGTAGCCGCGTCTCCGCACATCGCCTCCGACGTCGTCCAACACGTCGCAGGACCCATCGCCGCCGCGTGGATTACGGTAGCAATGGTGGTAAGCGCTCTCGGTTCGATGAACTCTTCCGTCCTCAGCGGCGCTCGCCCGGCCTACGCCATGGCCCGCGACGGTATCTTCTTCAAAATTGCCGACGGCGTTCACCCCAAGTACCGCACGCCTGCCCGCGCCCTGATTTTTCAATGTGTCCTTGCAAGCTTGATGGCGTTGACTGGAACGTTCGAGGAACTCACCAATCTCTTCATCTTCGCCGGCTGGATTTTCTACGGCCTCGCCGTCGTCGCCCTCTTCCGCCTCCGCTTCACCGAACCCAACATGCCCCGCCCTTATCGCTGCTGGGGCTACCCCGTAGTCCCCGGCTTCTTCGTGGCCGGCGCGCTCGCTCTCACTGTCAACATCTGGCTCGACCGCCCGGGCCGCTCTTCCATCGGCCTACTCCTCATCCTTGCCGGCCTCCCCTTCTATCGCTACTGGACGAAAGGAACGAGCGCCCATGCAGCCGTCGATCCTCAGCGCTGATCTCCCGAAACCCGCAGCCTCCCGAAGCGCCGCACGCTTGATCAAGTTTCTGATCTACTCAGGAGCGGTAGTCGCACTTCTGTTTGCCTACTTTGTCGGAAAATTCTTTCTTTGGGCCCAATGTATTGATCTGCACGGTTTCGTTTCCCGCAGCGGCTCGATGTGTCCCGCGATTTGCGAAAACGAAAGAATCCTCGCCGGAATGGACGCCTTCAACAAGCGCCCACCGCAGCGAGGAGAAGTCATCTTCTTCGACCAGAAGGAAATCGACACGAAATTCACCAAACGCGTTATCGGCGTTCCCGGCGACACCGTGGCCCGCGGACCCTCAAATACGATCCTTGTGAACAACAAGCCGCTCATACTGCCGCCGCCCTGTGGCGAGAACAACGCTTACGCCCCCCTGGCTGCCGAGGGCCCTCCGTTTGAAACCGTCAAAGTGCCCGAAGGCTTTCTCTTCGTGATTGGGGACAATCTGGATAACAGCTACGACAGCCGTTTCTTCGGACTAGTCCCTCTGGACAAAGTAAGAGGCAAAGCCCTGCTCATTTATTATTCGCCGAACTCATCCCGCATCGGCTGCAAGCTGAATTGACCGTATCCACCGCTGTGGAGTGCGGCAGCTCTGTTGCCGCTTTTCTCAAGCCCCTTCAAACAAGACTGCTATGCTGAAGCCGAGCGGCGCGATTTTAGAATCTGCACCGGAAGCCCGCCGACAAGCAATGCCACTCCCGGCAACACAACCCACGCGACCAAACCCAGGAGCAAGGCGCTGAACATGATGTTGTGGCTGATGTGGTCGTCAAGGATCAGCGACACGGGGATCCAGATCGCGAAGAAAACGGAATACGGCAGAACGGGGAACACTATGGAAAGAAGTGTAGTGCGTTGGGAAGCTCCTGCGCGGCCTGCCAAATAAGCTCCCATCGCGCCGATCAGAAGCAACGACAGCAGCCACGGCACGTAAATCACCGCCACGGGAGCCGTCATTCGCCAGCCGGAAGTGCTCACGATGACCGGTTTCGGCCCGATGAGTTGTATAGCCATGAGCAACACCATCGAGAAAAATAGTGTCAACAGGCCGGGCAACCAGAGTTGTTTCACTCGTTCCGTCATAACATCCTCCTTCATTCTCGCCATCTGAATTTGCCGGCGGAGAGATTGCCAGTCTTTTACCTGCGAAAGAGCACGCTCGAACGCCGCTTCTTCCGAAATCCCTTGCCCGCGTAACTGCTCAAACGTTTCTTCGAGATGGGCCGCGACTTCCGCGATGACTTCGCGCCTCTCGTCAATCTCAAGAGCAAGACCAGCGAGTTGTTGCCGTACAATCCCCTCCCAATCAGGCATCGTTCGCCCCGCTAACCAATCGCAGCGGCCCGCGACGATGACCGTGCGCTCAACAAGAGGTGCGCGAGTAACCCACCGACCAGCAGTGCGGCCCCCGGAACCAGAATCCAGCCAATCCCATCTTTCAGAAGAACAGTAGCCACTTCGCTAAAATCGACTGGCCTTCCCGTTATCAGTTCGATCGTCATGCTGAACGGAAACATGAACAGGAACGCAAAAGTAAGCGCAAGAGCGGGAAAAACACTGACAAACAATACGGTTGCACGCGAACCGCCGGCCCGATATGAAATGTAAGCTCCCAGAGCTCCGAAAAATGGAAGCCCGGCTAGCCAGGGCGTATACAAGAGAATCGCGTTGGGGCCACTCCAGACGAGGCGAGCTTGCAATCCGAATCTGTAAAGTACCGTCAAGAAAAGCATGGAAAGTATCAGCGTGAGGAACCCGAGAAACCAAAGCTGCCGGATGCGTTTTTTCATGGGTTGTTCTCTCCTCTTCAATGCAAGAATTTTGCGCCGCAGATCCTTCCAATTTCCGGCTTGCGACAAAGCCCGCCGCACCGCCTCTTCTTCCGTCATTCCCTGTCTGAGCATCTCCTCGCAAGCGTCTTCCAGATGCGCCGCAACTTCCGCGATCACCTCGGCCGTTTCCTCCGGCTCCAGCGCCAGGCCAGCGAGCCTCTGTTTGACAAGCGCTTTCCAATCACGCATGCGACACCTTCGCCAGCCGTTTCAAGGCAAGAAACAATGCGCTCCATTCCGCGCGAATCGGCGCCAACTTTTTCTTGCCAGCCGAAGTCAATCGGTAACACCTCCTGCGGCGTCCCGATTCGCTCGTCTCCCACGCACCGCGCACCCACCCGCGCTTCTCCATGCGATAGAGCAGCGGATAGAGCGACGCCAGCGTAAACCGCAGCGCGCCCCGCGTCTGCTCTTCAATCCGCCGTGCCATCTCGTAGCCATGCAGCGGCCCATCTTCCAGCACGCTCAATACGGCCAGTTCTGCCGTGCCGCGCTTGATTCCCGGTGCAATCATTCTCTTGCTCCCTATATATAGGCATCTTACATATAAACGCCGGAATGTCAACTGTACCGGCGACCAGCTGAATGTGGCTGAACTTTGGGCGCGGCGTTTTTGCCCCGTTTGCCCTGAGAAGCGAATAGACCCTCGAAGGACCCCGCTCACATGGATGTAACTACTGGATCCTGCACAACTTGGAGTGCGGCAGCCCTGCTGCCGCTTTTCTCAACGGCCAGCACGACTCTATAGTCGAGAAGGGTCAGTAGGCAGAAGCAGCGCGTGCGGAAGGCGCATGCGCCGGGACAGACTGGCCACTGATGGGCAACACGACGCTCTCTGCCTCGGGGCTCACGAAAACTTCTGGATGCAGAATCTTCGCCAGCGCTTCGATGCCGGTGATCAGTCGCGGCCCCGGCCGCGAAAAATAACCGCTAGCATCCATCGCGTAGACGCGCGAGTTGCGCACAGCTGGAATCGCGCTCCATTCCTCCGGAAAGGACATCGCGCGGTATTCATCAAGCGCCTGCTGCGCGCTGTACCCACACTGCGCGATTAGAAGAATCTCTGGAGCCGCGTCAATCACATCCTCTGCCGAAACACGGAACGAAGGTGTGCGTTTCCACCCAAGCGCATCTTTTCCGCCAGCAACTTCGATCATTTCCGGCACCCAATGCCCCGCCACATAGAACGGCTCGAGCCATTCGAGAATGGCGACACGGGGACGATGGTCAACGCCATCCAACTGGCATTGCAGTTCGCCAAGCTGCGTTCCGATTCTTTTCAGCAGATCTTCCGCTTCATGACCGCGGCAAGTTGCTTCGCCCACCCACAGAATATCGCGCCAGACGTCGCCGAGGTCCTGCGGATTCAGGCACAACACTTCTGGCGGCTCTGGAAAACGCGCAAGCGTGGTAGCCAAATCCTCCGGGGAAGCAGCGCAGACCTGGCACAAATCCTGCGTGACGATTAAGTCTGGCGCCAGTTCTTCGAGCGCCTGGGCATCCACGGAGTAAAGACTTTCGCCCCGCGAGACGTACTCGCGCACCAGCCGGTCGATTTCCGCGGGAGCCGCATCATGCGGCAGCCGCGAATGAATCACAACGCGTTTTCCCCGCGCTTGCAACGGAAAATCGCACTCATGGCTCACACCAACGATTTCTTTATCGAAGCCTAGAGCAAACAAAATTTCCGTGGCCGACGGCAGCAAAGACACAACGCGCATGGGCTGACTCTACCACAATAGACACCGAAGAAGTGCTGTCCAGCCCGCCGCCAAACGAACGAAGTGGAATTACTTGTACAGAAAGTATTTGCGGCGCGTTTGATCGAAATTCGCAAGGTCTGTCGACCAACTGGCGACGATTTGCTCGGGCGGCACACCGGCCTGTAGCTGGCGAATCGTTTCTGAGTTGCCGATGAGGAACAGCAATTTCGCCGGGTCAAATTTCGCGGGATAGAGCTTTTGCAAAATGACCGCAATCTCCAAACCCGTGCGTACGGAACGGACAGCGGCGCGATCCGTGATGCGAATGCCAACGCCTCCGCACCGCTGCCCAGCGTAAAGGCCAGAGACTGGAATGAACGGTTGATCGGCAAAACGCAATCCGGGAAGATGAAGCGCGTTCAACTTGTCCGCGACAGCCATTCCATCCATCCAGGGCGCGCCAAATTCCTCGAACGGCGTCTCCGTTCCGCGGCCGACGGAAACGCCCGCGTTTTGCAAAATTTCGATGCCCGGATAAACGATTGATCCCTTCACCGTTCGCAGATTAGGCGACGGCGGCACCCAGCGAATGCCGGTGCTCTCGAAAAAATAGTTGCGATGCCAGTTTTTCATCGCGATGACGTGCAGATCACAACCGATGTGATTTTCCGCATTGAAGAATTGCGCGAGCTCGCCGATGGTGAGCCCATAGCGAATGGGCAAAGGATAGTAGCCGACGATACTCGTTTTGTCGGAATCCAGGATCGGTCCTTCGATAATCTCGCCGCCGAGAAGATTGGGCCGGTCCAGCACATAGAACGCGATGTTGTGCTTCGCGGCTTCTTCCATGCAATACGCCATGGTTGCCGTGTAGGTATAGAAGCGCACGCCGGCGTCCTGAATGTCAAAAACCAGGGTGTCGATGCCGGAAAGCATCTCGTCCGTAGGCCGCAGCGATTCGCCGTACAAGCTATAGGTGGGCAAACCCGTTGCCGGATCTTTCGAGGATGCATATTTTTCGTCGGCCGTCCCCGAAATCCCATGCTCGGGGCTAAAGAGCGCGACGAGCTGCACGCCTGGCGCGTGAAATAAGTCCTCGATGGTCGAGCGCCCGAGAGCGTCAAGGCCGGTGTGATTGGTGATCAGTCCGACGCGCTTGCCGCGCAGTGGCGCGAATTTTTCCGCTTCCAGAACGTCGAGTCCTGTTTGCACGCGGCCTGGCCGGCCCGATTTTTTTGTGGAGGCATGCGCGGGAAAGCCAATCGCTGCGATGACAACGAAGCTTGCTAAAACAAAGAGTCTCTTCTGGCGACCTCGTTCTCGGCGATGTTGGCTCAAACCATTCCCTCCGGATGCGCGCACCAATGATATTCTGGAACGCTTCGTTCGGCGCTTCGTTGTGAGCCTCAAGTGCGTGTGTTATATACAGGCGCAGGGGTAGCGCGTCAACCGGGAGACCCACATCTGATGAAAGGACGCGGTACAGGCGTTCTGCTTCTCGTTCCTTGCGGTTTGTTCGTTCTTCTTATGGCCCACACGACACGCAGTCAAAACAAATCTTCCTCCGCGCCTTCCATTTCTTCGACGCCCTCTTCTTCCACAAAAGATGCTTCCGGCGCAAAGAAAAGCGGCGCAGCCGCGAAGCCGGCGCAAAAGCTTTCTCCGGCAGCCGCCCAGTGGGTTGAAACCACGCTCGGCAAAATGACGCTCGACGAAAAAGTCGGCCAGCTGATTTTCGCTACCTATCACGGAAGTTTCACAGCGACGGACGCGCCCGCGTATGCCGAGATCATGCGCGACGTCGAAAAACTGCACGTCGGCGGCTTCATCAACATTACGCTGAGTTCGCCGCTAGGCATCGTGAAAAGCCAGGCGTATCCGACCGCCGTCCTCACAAACCAACTGCAAGCCAAATCAAAGCTCCCGCTGCTCGTCGGCGCCGATTTCGAGCGCGGCGCGGCGATGCGCCTGGATGAAGGCACTTCGTTTCCCACGGCGATGGCGCTCGCGGCCGCAGGCAATCCCAAAGATGCGTACACGATGGGGAAAATTACCGCGCTGGAAGCGCGCGCCGTCGGCATTCACTGGATTTACGCACCCGACTCCGACGTGAACAACAATCCGGATAATCCCATCATCAACACGCGCTCCTTCGGCGAAGATCCCCAAAAAGTTGCCGAGTATGTGACAGCGTTTGTCCATGGGGTCCAAGATAACGGCGGCCTCGCCACAGCAAAACATTTTCCAGGACACGGCGATACGGCCGCGGATTCGCACATCGATCTGCCAGTGATTCGCGCAGACCGCGAGCGCCTTGAGAGTCTCGAGCTAGTTCCCTTCCGCGCGGCCATCGCGGCTGGCGCCGACAGCATCATGACCGGCCATCTCTCGATCCCCGCGCTCGAGCCCGATCCAAATACTCCGGCAACACTTTCCTCGAATATTTTGACGGATCTTCTTCGCAAAGAGCTTGGCTACCAAGGGCTTGTAGTCACCGACGCGATGGACATGGGCGGGATCACCGTGCGCTACGCGCCGGGGGAAGCCGCGGTGCGCGCGTTTGTGGCAGGCGCGGATGCGCTGCTCATGCCACCGGTGCCGGATGCGGCGATCGATGCATTAAAGGAAGCCTTGAAGTCCGGGCGCATCTCGCGCGAACGGCTGGATGCGTCCGTGCGGCGGATTTTGCAAGCCAAGGCGCGGCTGGGACTTTACAAAGAGCGATTGGTGGATGTGAACGCTCTAAACAAACATTTCGGCAAAGTGGAATGGCAGCGCGAAGCGCAGGACATTTCGGATCGAGGTGTGACGCTGCTGCGTGACACGGCGCACCGCTTGCCGCTCGATGAAACGAAGCCGACGCGAGTGTTGCTGGTCGCACTCTACGCCGACCCCGAGCCGTATCCTGGCGAAGATCTCGAGCGCGAGTTGCGTTCACGCGTTGATTCGCTGACGACTTTGCGAGCGGATACACGATTTGTGAAGGCGGACAATTTGAAATTGCCGGCGTCGGAAACGTACGACGTGGCGATACTGGCGTTTTTTGTGCGCGTGAGCGACCGCAAGGGGAATGTGGATATCCCCGCGGAACAGGCGGCGCTGGCAGAAAAAGTTTACAAGAACGGGAAGCCGGTGGTAACGATCGGATTGGGCAGCCCGTATCTCGTCGAGCATTTTCCGCAAGCGGAGACTTGGCTTGCGGCGTTCGGCATCAGCGAGGTGGTGCAGATTTCCGTGGCGCGCGCGCTGTTCGGGCAGATACCGGTGCGCGGGCACTTGCCGGTGACCGTGCCTGGCGTGGACATGAAGGCAGGATTCGGAATCGAGATGCCGGCGAATCCGATGACCGTTGAGCCGATGGACGTGCGCGCGGAAGCGCAGCTACAGCCGGCGTTTGACGTGCTCGAACGCGCGATTGCGGACAAGGCTTTTCCAGGCGCGACGCTGGCTGTCGGCTATCGCGGACGTGTGGCGCTGCAAGCGTTTGGCAAGTTGAGCTACGACGCAAAATCGCCGCAGGTGAATACGCGGACGATGTATGACGTCGCGTCGTTGACGAAAGTGATTGTGACGACGACGCTGGTGGAAAAACTAGTCGAAGGCGATTTCAAATCGCCGCTGCAGTTGGATGCGCCGATCGAACGCTACTTGCCGGAGTGGGCCAGCGGGCCGCAGCCGGAATGGCGCCACAAGGTGACGGTGCGCCATTTGATGACGCATACGTCGGGGCTGCCGCCGTTCAAAGAATACTGGCGCACGTCGAAAGGCAAGCAAGACACGCTGAAAATGATTTTTGCCGAGCCGCTGGAATCGGAGCCTGGCACGAAAATGGTGTACTCCGACCTCGGAATTATTTTGATGGCCGAGATTATCGAGCGCTTGACGGGGCGGACGCTGGACGACCTCGCGAAAGAATATATTTTCTCGCCGCTGGCCATGAACGATTCGATGTACAAGCCGCCGAAAAAATTCTGGCCGTTGATTGCGCCAACGGAATTTGACGCCAATTTCCGCAAGCGGCTGATACAGGGTGAAGTACACGACGAAAACGCGTTTGCTATCGGTGGCGTTTCCGGACATGCGGGGCTCTTCAGCACCGCGCCGGATCTGGCGGCGTTTTGCCAGATGCTGCTGAACGGCGGCGTCTACGCGCACCAGCGAATTTTGCGCCGCGCAACGATCGCGCAATTCACTGTGCCGCAACAGCTTTCCGGTGGTACACGCACGCTCGGCTGGGTTGTGCCGACCGAAGGCAGCTCCAGCGGGCACTACTTTTCGCCGCATAGTTTTGGGCATACCGGTTTCACGGGGACGTCGATCTGGATCGATCCGGACCGACAGCTTTTTGTTGTACTGCTGACCAATCGCGTGAATCCGACGCGTGAGAATCACAAAATCGCCGAAGTGCGGCCAGCTCTGCACGATGCCGTGATGCAGGCTCTGGGACTAACGACGGCGCCGCAGGGCTCGAAGTAACCTCAGTTAGGGGTAGGCTTTCCTAGCCATTGTCTGAACACCCTCCCCCCTTTTCTGTAAGTGTTGCTGATAAAGGACTTATGTCCCTTCCAGGTGCTTTAGAAACTTGGAGTTGCCGGGTTTTCCGTAGCTATTGATTTTGTTGGAGTTGCTGGTTGGGCGAAACTACCGGGCGGCGAAAAGTGCCGGGCTAAAGCCCGGCGCTACGTGGCCTAAAAACTAAAATGCCTCGCGGGCTGGCGAGGCGCAATACTGAACAGGAACATTATAGCGCGCTATTGTTGCGGATCGAATCAAAAAATTTGCGACAAGAAAAATCAAAACCTGCGGCAACGTGGACACCTCAGCTTCACCAAGCGAACCGGCATTGCCATGAGTGTCTCTCCTTTCCAAGTCGCGTCGGGCTAGTCAACGGCGGGAAGGGCGATGCATTTATCGAGGTGGGCCAGGACGACGGGCCAAGCTTGGTCATGGCGGAGGCGGGAGGGTTCGTCGGAGAAGCCCGCGTGGGTCAGGTGGAGGTGGGTACCGGTGTTGAGAGCGGTGAGTTTGACGGTGACTACCGTTTCGGCACCATGGGTGGCGATGGTCAGCCAGGTGAGCTCGATCAGGCGGTTGGGATCGAGGAGGAGAAAGCGGCCGTAGTGGGGGTAACGCTGGCCTTCGTGTTGGGTTTGGAAGAAGAAGGGCGAGTTGGGCTCCGGATTCATGAGGACAGTGCCTGGGATGGCGAACCAGCGGTCGAATTTTTCGGTCCAGGCGAGGTAGAGGGCGGCGGGAGAGGCGAGCATGTCGCGCTTGGTGGTGACGTTGAAAGGTCTTGCAGAGAGATCGGGTGGGGCGATGATTGTGGGCATGGTGAACTCCCGGCAGAGCATTTGTTTCGACTAAGTCACTCGGCCTATAGGACCTCGGCAAATATCAGAGTGATGCGAGTTGCTTAGAAAAGCGGCAGCAGAGCTGCCGCACTCCACATTGCTGGAATTCTGGACGGGGAAACGTTGGAGCAGGATGGGCTTGATGATGGCCGTCCAGAGGGCGTAGCCGCGCGGGTTCATGTGGAGGCCGTCCCAGCGGAAGAGTTCGCGGCGGACTTTGCCATTGGCGTCCAGCATTAGGGGGGTGATGTCGATGAATTGGACGTGGTCCTGAGCGATGGCGAATTCCTCGATCATCTGATTGGCGAGATGCTCAGTGGGCCAGTGGGACCAGCGCGTGGGGCTGGGCTTCATCGAGACGTAATAGATCCAGGTGCCGGGTAGAGCGGTGTGGACGATGGTGACGAATTGCTTGAAGTCGTCGAGGACGGTTTGCGGGGATTTGGACCAGGGCCAGGAGAGGTCGTTGTCGCCTGCGTAGAGGACGATGGCGCGCGGGCGATATGGAAGGACGATGCGTGTGGCGTAGTAGTTGACGTGGGCTAGTTGGGAGCCGCCGAAGCCGCGGTTGATGACGTCAAGCGGAGCCATGTCGGTTGCGAGAGTGTGCCAGAAGTTGATGCTGGAGCTGCCGACGAAGAGGATGGCGTTTTGGTGCGGGGGATGGATACGGTCTTCAGCTTCGAATTTTCGGATGGAGGATTCCCAGAATTTGGCGTTGCCCATGGACCAGAAAGCGTAGCCGCCAGCCACGAAGGCTAGGAGAATCAAGATTAGAACGATGCGGCGTCTTCTCATGTCTGAATGCTTAAGACCGTCGAAACTGAGTTTGAGTGAAGTCAGCTTATGACAGAAGAACATCGCGCTGCAAATCGAGGGCGGCTTGGGCTAGGTCGGCGAGTTTGCCGAGATCGCGCCAGTAGGAATTGTCATGGCGAAAGGCTAGGATTTTTTGGCCTTGGGAGGAGAGGCGGAGGTAGGAATCGATAATGGAGAAGGGGCCGGTTTCTGTGAGTAGTGGGAGGAGACGGGGAGAGATGATGTGGATGCCGGAGAAGGCTAGGGCGCGGAGGGAGTGGGAAGGCGCGGTAGATTGAACGGTTTGAACAGCGCAGCCAGGATTGGCCGTGCCACCTTGGCGGCCGGAGAGTTGGAGTTGGTCGTTGAAGAGGAGTTGGCGCCCGGATTCGCGGGATTGCACAGCAAGGGTGGCCAGGGCTTGATTTTCTTTGTGGAATTGGAGCATGGCGTTCAGGTCGATGGTGCTGATTACGTCGACGTTGTGAAGGAGGAAGGGTTCCGATTCGGAGTCAGCGGGGAGAGAAGGCCGCATGGCTGTGCGGACTCCGCCCTGCGCTGCAGAGGGGAGGAAGAACCAGGCGGCTTTTTTTAGGCCGCCGCCGGTGTCGAGGAGTTGGTCGTCTTCGCGGGAGATTTCGAGGCGCATGTTGAAATTATTTTTGGTCTTGAGATAGTGGACCACCATTTCAGCGAAGTGATGGACGTTGATGATGGCTTCGGTGACGCCGAAGGTGCGGAGGCGGGTGAGCGTGATTTCGAGGAGGGTGCGGCCTTTGATTTCGACGAGGGCTTTGGGGCGGGTGTCGGTGAGCGGGCGAAGGCGTGTGCCCAGGCCGGCAGCTAGGATCATGGCTTTCATGCGGGGAACCAGTGAGTAGTGGGTAGTGGGTAGTGAGTAGAAGAAAAAAACAAAGAAAAAGACTTAACGCAGAGGGGCGCAGAGGCACAGAGGACAGAGAGGTCGCAGAAGAAGGGAACGGAAAGACATGAATCGCGAGTGGAGCAAAGTGAAGAATCGAAGAGAGATTCCTCGCTGCGCAGGCCGATCGGTTCGCAGGAGCGAACCGATTCAGAAAAATCGGCCTGCTTCGCTCGGAATGACGGTTGGTTAGTGGTGAGCGAGAAGAACGGACTTATGATCGGGAAGAACGGACCTAAAGGTCCGCTACTACAACGGCCAAGGCAACGGGCCTCACAATCGTTGCCACGACGGCCAATACGACCGGAGCGAAGAACGGCGTTCATTTGCGGAGGTTCTCGAGGCCGAGATGTCGGAGGACTACTTCGATACCGGGTTTGGGGCGGAGGCGTTTGGCGAGTTGTTCGGCTAAGTAGACGGAGCGGTGTTGGCCGCCGGTGCAGCCGAAGCTTACCATTAGATTTTTGAAGCCGCGAGATTGGTAGCTAACGATGCTAGCGTCGACGAGGCTGAGGACGCTGGCGAAAAATTGGTGGACGCTTTCCTGTTGGTTGAGGTAGTCGATCACCGGAGCGTCCTGACCTGTGAGTGATTTGAAGCGCTCTTCCCTGCCGGGATTGGGAAGACTGCGACCGTCGAAGACGAAGCCGCCGCCGTTGCCGGTTTCGTCCTTGGGCAAGCCTTGATGAAAGGAGAAGCTGAAGACGCGGACGACAAGATTGTCGGCGTCGCTGGCCAGGCTTTGCAATTTTTCGGAGGCGAGCATGCCTTGGAACGCGGCCATCAACGCCGGGAGTGCGATGGGGAGCTCGGCATGATGCAGCAGCCAGCGAAGATTTTTCAGGGCGTAGGGAACGCTTTGGAGGAAGTGGGCTTTGCGTTCGTAGAAGCCGCGGAAGCCGTAGGCGCCAAGGGCTTGCATGATGCGGACGTAGACGTAGGCATAGTAATGGCCGAGGAAGGCTTCGCGATCGACGGGGATAAATTTTTCGAGGGCGCGGAGATAGTCGTAGAGAAGCTGCTGGCGAAGATCGGGTGGGAGATCGGCTTTGGCATCGTAGAGGAGGGAGGCGATGTCGTATTGCAGGGCGCCTTTGCGGCCGCCCTGGTAGTCGACGAAATACGGCTGGCCGTCGCGGAGCAGGATGTTGCGGGATTGAAAATCGCGGTAGAGGAAATAATCGCGCGGGGCACTGAGCAGAAAATCGGTGAGGCGGTTGAAATCTTCTTCGAGAGAATGTTCGTTGAAGGGAATGCCGGCGAGCCGCAGAAAATAATATTTGAAATAATTGAGATCCCACGCGATGGATTGGCGATCGAAACTGGAAATGGGATGGCAGACGGAGTAGTCGAGATCGCGGCCGGCTTGGACTTGGAAGCGCGGGAGGATAGCCACTACTTTTTTGTAGGCTTCGACGACCTGTGGGGCGATGGTGCCACCGGTACGATTCTTGGAGAGAAATTCGAAGAGCGTGGTGTCGCCGAGGTCCTCTTCGAGATAGACGCCGGCGTCGAGATCTTCAGCGTAGATTTCGGGGACGGGGAGATGGTGTTCGCGAAAGTGCTTGGAGAAGGCGAGGAAAGCGGCGTTTTCTTCGCGGACGTTGTAGAGAATGCCGATGGCGGTGCGGGGGCCGGTGCTGAGGCGAATGATTTTGCGGCCGGAGCCTCCGAGTTCGCCTTGGAGCGGAGTGACACGCTCGACGGGGGCGTGGAAGTGTTGTTCGAAGAGCGATTTTAGGATGTCGATGGACATGGGTTTCGGCTCATCGGTAGAGCGAATCGATTTCTAGAATAGCTGATTCTTTGCGGTGAGATTTGGGCAGAAGTGAGCGTGTGTGCCTAGAAATGTCGATGGGGGGGAAATTGCGGAAAAACATTTACACTGAGGGCACGGAGAGCACAGAGGGCACAGAGAAGAGCACAGGCTGAAGCCTGTGCCACTCTATAATTGTCGGATGTGTTCTCGAGGGAAAGAGCACGGATGAGATCACAAAAAAAAGAGCTGAGAAGGACAGAGCAGCGGCTGGCGGCTTCGGAGAAGCTCGATCGCATGACGGCGCTGGAGATTGTGCGGTTGATGAACCGCGAGGATCGCAATGTGGCGGCAGCTGTAGGGAGCGAGTTGCCGGCGATTGCGCGAGCGGTGGACACGATTGTCGCTGCGATGCGCGAAGGCGGACGGTTGATTTATGTGGGGGCGGGATCGAGCGGGAGGATGGCGGTGTTGGATGCGGCGGAGTGTCCGCCGACGTTTGGGATTTCGCGGAAGCAGATGGTGGCGTTGATTGCGGGCGGACGGCGGGCGGTCACCGGGGCGGTGGAAGGTGCGGAGGATTCGGCGGCGAATGGAGCGCGGGATTTGCGGCGGTTGAAATTGGGAAGGAAGGATGTGGTGGTGGGAATTGCGGCGAGCGGGACGACGCCGTACGTTTTGGGGGCAATGAAATATGCGCGAGGACGCGGGGCCCTAACGGTGGCGGTGATGGCGAACCAGGATATGCCGCTGGCGCGGCTGGCGAAGATTGCGATTGCGGTGGGAGTCGGAGCGGAAGTTTTGACCGGGTCGACGCGGTTGAAGGCGGGGACTTCGCAGAAGATGGTCTTGAACATGCTAAGTACCGCGGTGATGGTGAGGCTGGGACATGTCTATGAAAACTTGATGATTGATGCGGTGATGACGAATAAGAAGTTGCAGGGGCGGGCGGTACGGATTTTGATGGAGGCGAGTGGGGCGGAAGTGTCTGCGGCGGAGGACGCTTTGCGGGCGGCGAGACACAGCATGCGGGTCGCGCTTGTAATGTTGAAATCAGGAGTGGGAGGGGGGGCGGCTCGGAAGAAACTTGGGGGGGCGCGGGGGGACTTACGTAAGGCTTTGGGGGAGTGAAGAAAAAGGTTTAACGCAGAGGGGAGCAGAGACCCAGAGGTCGCAGAGAAGAGAGGAAGAGCAAGAGGGAAACGTTCCGACCTGGCTGGGGTGGACGCCGGCCACACAGAAGAAAAGCGGCAGCAGGGCTGCCGCAGTCCAAAGCGCCGGGCGAAAGCCCTGCCGCTACGAAGACAAAGGCGAGGGGATGGATAAGTTTTTAATACGCGGAGGGAAGGCGCTGCGGGGGGCGGTGGCGATCAGCGGGGCGAAGAATTCTGCGCTGCCGGTGATGGCGGCGGCTTTGCTGACGGCGGAAAAAGTGTCGGTGCACAACATTCCCAAAGTCCGCGACCTGGTCACGATGAGCAAGCTGCTGACGTTCATGGACGCGAAAGTTTCCGTGACGGAGATGCCGGCGAGCGATTACGTCATCGAAGCGCCGACGCTGAATCATGCGGAGGCGCCGTATGAGTTAGTGAAGACCATGCGGGCGTCGATCTTGACGCTGGGTCCGCTCATGGCGCGGCTTGGTGTGGCGCGAGTCTCCTTGCCGGGGGGATGCGCGATCGGAGCGAGGCCCGTGGATTTGCATTTGAAAGCGCTGGAACGGATGGGCGCGGACATCACGACATCGCACGGTTATATCGAGGCAAAAGTACCGGGGAATGGATCGAAAGGCCGGCGTCTGAAGGGCGCGCACATCGTGTTTGAAAAGATTACTGTGACGGGGACGGAAAATATTTTGATGGCCGCTACGCTGGCAGATGGAGAAACCGTCCTGGAAAATTGCGCGCGCGAGCCGGAAGTGACGGACCTTGTGGAGATGCTGCGGAAGATGGGTGCGCAAATCGAAGGAGATGGCACGGCGACTCTGCGAATTCGTGGCGTGGCAGAACTGCACGGCACGGATCATCGTGTTATTCCCGACCGCATCGAGACGGGGACGTTTCTTGTGGCGGGTGCAATCACCGGCGGCGACTTGACCATCACGAATTGCGAACCGGATCATCAAGGCGCGGTAATCGCGAAATTGCAAGAGGCGGGCGCCTGCATCGAGGCGGTGGATAAGACGACTTTGCGCGTGCGCGGCGGGAAAGAACGCCGAGCCGCAGATATGACGACCGAAGAGTATCCCGGATTTGCTACGGACATGCAGGCACAGTACATGGCGCTAGCAACGCAGGCGGGAGGCACCTCGGCGATTACGGAGACCATCTTCGAGAACAGATTTATGCACGCCAGCGAAATGATTCGAATGGG
>Ga0074044_10000439_pt1 | contig 41214 bp, 35 predicted proteins | sample BogForMeECP23OM1_FD_94443 | JGI IMG/M metagenome (GOLD analysis project Ga0074044, IMG submission 94443) | Bog forest soil microbial communities from Calvert Island, British Columbia, Canada - Bog Forest MetaG ECP23OM1 | ecosystem: Environmental > Terrestrial > Soil > Wetlands ...
CGATGGTTCCGCCCGGCGTCAGCGTGGTGGCGGCGGTGACCTGCAGGTGGAGCACAATCATTGCCGGCAGTTTCGACCACGGCCCGGTCCAGGCGACGACGATGAGAATAAGCATGATGATCGGCAGCCAGCCCTGGAACACCTCACCGGCCGTGAGCCCGTGTCCCTCGGCCTGCGCTTCCTGCGCCGCCGTCACCGGTACGCCGCCATAGCCGAGCGTGCGCGCCGGGTGCCAGACCTTGAGCAGGATGAGCAGGCAGGCAAAACACACGATCGCGCCGATGACGTCGGGCAGATAGGGCCCGAGATAGACCGAGGTCGGCAATTGCCCGGCGATGTAGCCGAGCGAGCCGACGATCGCGAGCGGCCAGGCTTCTTTCATGCCCTGCCTGCCGCTGACGAGGTAGAGCAGGATCCAGGGCGGCAACAGCGCCAGGATCGCCACGATCTTGCCGACCGCCCCGGCCAGCGCCAAGAGCGGCATGCCGGTCACCGCGGCGAGCGCGATGATCGGAGCGCCGAGCGCGCCGTACGACACCGGCGCATTGTTGGCGATGGCGGCGACACGGATCGCGTCGAGCGCCGGGATGCCGAGCGTGATCAGGATTGGAGCGACGAAGGCCCAAGGGTAACCGAAGCCGACCAGCCCTTCAAGCAACGCCCCGAATGCCCAGGCGAACAGGATGGTCTGCACCCGCACATCGCGGGTTCCCTGTTGGATGAGCCAGCGCCGCAACTTGTCAAAGGTCCCGGTTGTGACCATCGTATTGAACAGCATCACTCCCCAAAACGTGATCCAGTCGACATTCCATACGCCGGTCGCCGAGCCGTAAAGATAGGCTCGCACGCCGTCGCCGAACGGCATCTGCCAGACCCATAGACCGAGCAGGAAGGTAACGATCGAGCCGATCAGCACGGCAAGCCACGCCGACATGCGTAAGCCCGCCAGCAGAAACAACAGCAGGACAACCGGAATGAGCGCGACCAACCAGGTCAGAAACAGATTTCCGGTCGGATCGAGTATTTGCGTGAACATGGACGTTTCTCCCCAGCCAAGCGCCCTTAAGGGCTTCGTTCGTTTCGCCCTTCGTTGTCCGAGGACGTGGATTGCGAGAATGCCGCGCCCCGTGACATCAAGAAAGCGGATTTTTTGCCACCCCATCGCAAACTAGGCGAATCTTGCGGCCGTCGCTATGGGGTGATCGTCGCAGGGTGCCATATTGTGTCACTGCTCCTGTGGATGGCTTCATGATAGTGCAGTGCACCATAAAGGCCGTGGCGATGGCCCCGGGGGTCGCCTTCCCGATGTTTGTTGATTGGTCGGCCTCGCCGCAAGCCCATCCATTACACGTCGGAGGTTTTTTGTGAAACGCCTCGCCTCGACGCTCGCCACCATATGGCAGCTGTCCGTTCCTTATTTTCGTGCCGAAGACCGCTGGCCGGGTCGCATCCTGCTCGGTGCGGTGATTGCGATCGAGCTTTCGATCGTCGCCATCACCGTGATCCTGAACGAGTGGTACAACCGCTTTTACAATACGCTGCAGGATCGCAATTGGAGCGCCTTCGTCAGCGCCATCCTGTTCTTCTGCGTGATCGCCGCCGTCTATACCGTGCTCGCGGTTTACCAGAACTACCTCAATCTGTGGCTGCAGATCCGCTGGCGGCGCTGGATGACGCAGACCTATCTGCGGCAATGGCTCAACACCGCAAACCATTATCGCATGCAGCTTCTCGGCGATGCCGCCGACAACCCCGATCAGCGCATCGCCGAAGACCTGCAAATGTTCGTGCAAAGCACGCTCTCGATCGGGATCGGGTTGCTCAATGCCGGCGTGACGCTTGGCTCCTTCGTCGTCATTTTGTGGAATTTATCGGGAGAGGCGCCACTGCATCTGTTCGGCTTACCCTTCGCGATACCGGGTTATCTCGTTTGGGCGGCGCTGATCTATGCGGTGATCGGCACTTGGCTGACACATTTGATCGGCTGGCCGCTCATTCCGCTGAATTTCCAGCAGCAGCGTTTCGAAGCCGATTTCCGCTTCAATCTGGTGCGCTCGCGCGAGAATTCCGAACAGATCGCATCGCTGCGCGGCGAGGCGGCCGAGCGCGAGCGCCACCTCAGCCGCTTCGGCCTGGTGGTGGCCAATTGGATTGCCATCATGCAGCGGCAGAAGCGGCTCGCCTTCTTCACCCAGAGCTATTCGCAAGCCTCGGTGATCTTCCCCTATGTGATGGTGAGCCCGGCCTATTTCTCCGGCGCGATGCAGCTCGGCGGCTTGATGCAGACGGCATCGGCCTTCAACAGCGTGCAGAATGCGCTGTCCTATTTCGTTACCGCGTATCGTTCGATCGCGGAATATCAAGCGGTGGTTAAGCGCTTGTCCGGGTTCGAGGACGCGATCGAGGCCGGCCGCGCGGCGGCGCTGACGCCGCCGGCGATCGAGGTCGTGCCGCGCGACGGCTCGACCGCGATCGCGATCGACCAGCTCCACGTCCGCCTGCCCAACGGCGCGCCGCTCGTCAATGCCGAACACGTTGCGTTCACATCCGGCGAACGGGTTCTGGTCACCGGGCCTTCCGGCGCGGGCAAATCGACGCTGTTCCGCGCCATCGCCGGAATCTGGCCGTTCGGATCAGGGCGCGTCAGTGTGCCGGCGGATGCCAAGATCATGCTGGTGCCGCAGCGTCCGTATTTCCCGGTGGAGACACTCTCATCGGCCATCACCTACCCGGCCAAGGCCGGCACGTTCAACGATGCCCGCCTTGCGGAGGTGCTCGCCGCCGTCGGCCTTGCGCAACTGATCGAGCGGCTTAGCGAGGAGGCGCACTGGAACCGCATGCTCTCGCTCGGCGAGCAGCAGCGGCTCGCCATCGCCCGCGCCTTGCTGTACGCGCCCGATTATCTGTTCCTCGACGAGGCGACGGCGTCGCTGGACGAACCGGCCGAAGCGATGCTGTATCGCCTGCTCCAGGACCGCCTCAACGGCACGACCATCGTTTCAATCGGCCATCGTTCGACGCTCGGCGCGTTCCACCGCCGCCGTATCGATCTCGTTCACGAGGGGGCGATCGCGCAAGTGCGCGATGTCCCGCTGGTCTCGGCGGCCGAGTGATTCCCACGCTGGAATCCTGGATCGGACGGTCGCGGCCCGTGATTTTTCCGGTAAGATCGTAGCCGGGCAGTGTTGGCGGCCACGGAGATCGGATCATGAAGGCAGTTGTTGACGGCCAAGTGGTTGCCCAGAGCAACGACATTATCGCGTGCAAAGGCTATCAGTATTTTCCGCGCACCGCGGTGCGCATGGATTGGCTGGAAAAGGCCGAAAAGACCGCGGACGATCGGGCCTGTCCGCACGGCGTCCAGTTCTACGACGTCATCGTCGACGGCACGCGGCACAAGCGCGCCGCATGGTCCTACGAGGCGCCGCGCCCGGAGATGACAGCGGTCGCCGGCCGGTTCGGCTTCTGGCAGGACGTCGAGGTGAGGTAGCTTATCTGCCCCCGCGGAGCCAAGCGCAGCGGGGGAGGATAAGGCGCGCGACTGACTACGCCGCGGCCTTCTTGCGATTGGCTTCGAGCCGCGCGTCGACCAGCGCCACCTGGGCGTCGATCGCCGGATGGCTCAAGCCCTTCTGCTTGGCGATGAGCTGGACGAGCTTGTCGGCGCGCTCGATATTGGGCGCGCCGTTCTGCAGCGCGCGCGCCGCCGAAGCCGGCCGCGTCAGCGACTGCGCGGCGGCGGCATATTTTTCGAACGGCACCAGGTCTGCGGGCTTGGCGCCCAACTTCACGCACAGATCGTTGACGAAATTATAGACCGAGCGCGAGGTCGCGATGTCGCTGTGCACGGCTTCTTGCGCCGTGCGCATGCCGTCCTTGGTCACGCAGCGGTAGTTGCCGGCGAGCAGCATCGCCCACTTGGCGAGCGGCACGAAGATCGAATCGTGCACGCGCAGGTGAACCGGCAACTCGATCTTGCCTTCCGGCGTGTCATAGCGCACCGCATCGATTTCCTGCTCGAGCTGGCGCAGGATCGCGGTCGACTTGTCACTGTCAAAGCGCGCCACCTTGAAGTTGGTCGGCAGCGTCACCAACAGCACGTTGACCTTCTCCTCCGGCGGCCGGATTGCCTGCGGGTCGGGACTGCACAGCGTCAGCGAGCCCGGATCGAAATTGTCCCACACGCTGGGGTCGGTATAGGCGGGCTTGAGCGCTTCGTAATTCAGGCCGGGAATGCGCTTCACATAGGGCAGCGGCGGCATGTTCATGATCGACATGCACGGCACGCGCGATTTGCCGACCGCGTCGAGCAGTTCGCGCACGCCGGGCGAGCGGTATTGCGGCTCCTGCATGGCGAGCCCGATCAGGTCGTAGTCGTTGGGATTGACGCCGGCGGCGCCGCCAGCCGTGACCTTGCCCGGAAGTTTGCGCGAGTCGAGTTCGACCGGATCCTTGCGCCCCCGCACCGGCAATCGCACGCGAAAACCCTCGGCATTGATCAGGTCGGCCTCCGCCGGCAGGCACACCAGATGGATTTTATGACCGCCGAACAAGATTTTGGAGGCGAGCAGCGAACCATACGACGCGCCCATCATCAGGATGTTGTAAGTCCCCGGCATAACGCACCTCCTTAATACCCGAAACGGTCGAACATCGGCGGCCTTGCAGCGGCCTTGCAGCAGCCTTGCGGCCTTGCAATGGCCTTGGACGTGCGATCGCTCGCCGCCCGTCCAAGTGTCCCACGGATGTATTGGCCGCGTAACGGCTATGCAATGCACGCCGATAGGTTCGAGCGTCCGCGCTTGGCGTCAACGACGCCAAGCGTCGCATTTGCCAGACCAGCGAGAGGGCCTAGCTGCCGCTCCCGCTGCCGGAACCCGAGCCCATGGGCGGCGTCCAGGACGGCGCAGCAGCAGGCTCCGCCGCGGGTGTTGGGGCGGCTGGCTTCCTCGCCGGCGCCTTGCGCTTGGGCGCTGCCTTTTTCACTATCTTCTTCGGCGCCGCCTTCTTTGCCGACTTCATCGTTTTCTTCTTGCGCGCCGGAGCGGCCTTCTTCTTCGCCGGTTTCTTCTTCGCCTTTGACTTCTTCGCCATGATCGTCCTCCCGATCTTTGCTGCCAATACGAAACCCCGTCGGCCCCCATGGGAGAGACCGGGTTTACCCCACGATCGAGCCCCCGCTCGGCCCGCGGCCGTGGACAGGTGCATCGCCTGCCGGCGATGCTCCCCGGAGCCGCTGCGGACATCGCCCCCCCGTGGCCCAATCGATCAACTCGACCGTATGGACGACTGGGAGTTCTGTGCCCGCTGCGATCTGCGTGATGCAGCCGATGTTGCCTGCTGCGATCACATCAGGTCGCAATCTCTCGATAGTCCCGACTTTGCGCTCGCGCAACCTCCTTGCGATGTCGGGATGCAGAATATTGTACGTCCCGGCCGAGCCGCAGCACAGATGACCGTCGGGCACGTCTTTGACCGCGAAGCCGAGCTTGGCGAGCAGTTCTTTCGGCTGCCGGGTAATGCGCTGGCCGTGCTGCAGCGAACAGGCTGCATGATAGGCGACGACGAGCCCGGGCGCATTTTGCTCCGCCTTGAGCGGCAGGCCGGCGAGATATTCCGCGATATCCTTGGTGAGGCTCGCGACTGCGGCCGCGCGCGCGGCATAGGCCGAATCGGTCCGCAGCATGAAGCCATAATCCTTCACCGTCGTGCCGCAGCCGGACGCCGTGATCACGATCGCGTCGAGGCCTTCGATCGCGGTGAAGGCGTCGATATTGGCGCGCACCTGAGCGAGCGCCTCCGGCTCGCGGCCCATGTGATGGACCAGCGAGCCGCAGCAGCCCGCGCCGCTTGGCAGCACCACTTCGATGCCGTGCCGCGTCAGCACGCTGATCGCGGCGGCATTGATTTCCGGCGCCAGCACGTCGTTGACGCAGCCGGCGAGCAGCGCCACGCGGCCTTTGCGCGCAGCCACGGCCGCAATGGTCTGCGGGCCGAGCGGGCGCTGCGGCCGGCGCCACGGTGAAAGCCGCAGCATGGCGGCAAGCTCCTTGAGCCCAATCGCGTCTGCAAGCGGCGCCAAAGGCTTGCCGAGAACCGCCGCTTGAAGCGCGAGCCGGAAGCGGTTCGGATAAGGCATCAGCCTGACGAGTGTCTCGCGCAGCAGGCGCTCACCCAGTGGGCGACGATAGGTGCGCTCGATATGAACACGGGCATGGTCGACCAGGTGCATGTAGTGCACGCCGGACGGACACGTCGTCATGCAGGCGAGGCAGGACAGGCAGCGATCGATGTGTTCGACGACATCCGCCGTCGCCGGCCGGTCGTTCTCCAGCATGTCCTTGATGAGGTAGATGCGCCCACGCGGCGAATCGAGCTCGTTGCCGTCGAGCACATAGGTCGGGCAGGTGGCGGTGCAGAAACCGCAATGCACGCAGGCGCGCAGGATTTTTTCCGAATCCGCCACATCCGGATCGGCAAGCTGTGCGAGGGTGAAGGATGTCTGCATGGCTACACGCCCGCCCACATGCGCCCGGCGTTGAGCACGCGCTGCGGATCAAAGCCTTGCCGCACCCGCGTCGTCAATGCGGCAAGCGGCGGCGCCTCGGGTGCAAAAACTTCCACCGTGGCGCGCACGGCCGTCGGCGCGCGAATGAGCGTCGCATGGCCGCCGGCAGTCGCGACAGTGGCGCGCACCAGCGGCGCGCGCGCGTCGTTCGACGCCGGCAACGCCGCCCAGACAAGCCCGCCGGCCCAGTCGTAGAGCAGTTCGGCCGCCGCCTCTTCCACCAGCATGCGGCCGACCTCGGTGCCATGCGACGGCGCCGTCGAGATGCGCCACAGGTCGCGGCTACCAGCGGCTCCCGCCGCGGCGAACGGCGTCACGTCGCGGACCGCCCGCCACAGCGCGCGCGACGGCGCCTCGCCGAGCGTGCCGAGCTCACCGAACGGCGCGAGGAGCTGCTCCAGCACGCTCTTGCGCTGCGCGATCGAGGGCGCGACGCCTTCGAGGCGAAACGCGGTCACGGCGGCTTGCACCGTAGCGGTCTCGACGATCCGCGCAGCGACGGCAGCCGGCAGATGGGCTGCCGCCGAAACATCGCCGAACGAGCCCATGGCCGCCGCCATGACCTTGCTCGCCGTGCCATCGTCGAGGTTGCGGACCAGCACCGTCTCCTCGGTCTCGGCGTGCGGCAGCGTCTTGATCGTCACGTCAGTCATGGCCGCGAGCGTACCCCAGGAGCCGGCGAGAAGCTTGCAGAGGTCATAGCCGGTGACGTTCTTGACCACGCGCCCGCCGGACTTGAAGGTCTCGCCGCGGCCGGACACGGCACTCACACCGAGGAAATGATCGCGCGCTGCGCCCGCCTTGATGCGCCGCGGGCCGGAAAGATTCGCCGCAATCACGCCGCCGATGGTGCCGGCGCCCGCGGCGGTGCCGAGCACCGCCGTATAATCCATCGGCTCGAAGGCCAATTGTTGCTTGCTCGCCGCCACGAGCGCTTCGATCGCCGCGAGAGAGGTACCGGCCTTCGCCGAAAGCACCAGCTCCTCGGGCTCGTAAAGGGTGACGCCGGAAAGCCCCGACAGGTCGAGCGTCGCGTCCCATTGCGCGGCGCGGCCGATGGCACGCTTGGTGCCATGGCCGACGAGTTCAAGCGTTTTGCCCTCGGCGAGCGCCCACTGGACCGCCTGCTCGACCTCCGCGGCATCGCGCGGTTTGAGGATGTCGTTCATCAAAACCTTGGAATATCCGGAAACGCCGTGCGGCCGGCATGCACGTGCACGCGGCCGAGCTCGGCGCAGCGATGCAGCGTCGGAAATACCTTGCCGGGATTGAGCAGGCTCTTGTCGTCGAACGCGCATTTGAGCCGCTGCTGCTGATTGAGATCGGCCTCGGAGAACATCACCGGCATCAGATCGCGCTTTTCCACGCCGACGCCGTGCTCGCCGGTGAGCACGCCGCCGACCTCGACGCACAGCCGCAAAATGTCGGCGCCGAATTGTTCGGCGCGTTCGAGCTCGCCGGGCTTGTTGGCGTCGTAGAGGATCAGCGGGTGCAGATTGCCGTCGCCGGCATGAAACACATTGGCGCAGCGCAAGCCGTATTTCGCCGACAATTCCTGCGTGCGGCGCAATACCAGCGGCAGCTTCGCGCGCGGGATCGTGCCGTCCATGCAGTAATAGTCGGGCGAGATGCGGCCGACCGCCGGGAATGCCGCCTTGCGGCCGGCCCAGAACAGCACCCGCTCCTCTTCGGAATTGGAAATCCGGCACGTCACCGCGCGGCACGCCTGAGCGATCGCCTGGACGCGCTCGAGCAGGTGATCGACTTCGGCGAGCGGGCCGTCGAGTTCGACGATCAGCAGCGCCTCGACGTCGAGCGGATAGCCGGCATGCACGAACTCCTCGGCGGCATGAATGGCGAGACGGTCCATCATTTCCATGCCGCCCGGGATGATGCCGGCGCCGATAATCCGCGCCACGCACTCGCCGCCGTCTTCCAAGGCGGCAAAGCCGATCAGCGCCGCGCGGGCCGATTGCGGCCTTTTCAGGATGCGAACCGTCACTTCGGTGACGACGCCAAGCATGCCCTCCGAACCGGTGACGATGCCGATGAGATCGTAGCCCGCGGAATCGAGGTGCTTGCCGCCGAGCCGCACCATCTCGCCGGTTATCAGCACCAGCTCGCAGCCAAGCACATTGTTGGCGGTCATGCCGTATTTGAGGCAATGCACGCCGCCGGAATTCTCCGCCACGTTGCCGCCGATGGTGCAGGCGATCTGCGACGACGGATCGGGCGCGTAATAGAATCCGGCGTGCTCGACCGCCTGGGTGACCGCGAGATTGGTGACGCCGGGCTCGACCACGGCGACGCGGTTGTCGAAGTCGATCTCGCGGATGCGATTGAACTTGGCCATGCCGAGAAGCACGCCGTCGCCGAGCGGCAGCGCGCCGCCCGACAATGAGGTCCCTGCCCCGCGCGGCACCACCTTGATGCTCTCGCGATGGCAAAAGCCGAGCACAGCCGCCACCTGCTCGGTCGTTTCCGGCAGCACCACCACCATGGGAAGCTGGTGATAGGCGGTGAGCCCGTCGCTTTCGTAAGGCCGCATAGCGTGCTCTGAGGCGATAACGCCCTCGCCCGGCACGATGCGCTTGAGCGCCGCCACGATCTCGGCGCGGCGCCCGAGTACCGCCTCGTCACACTGAGGCATCGCAACCGGCATCGAACCTCTCCAGCGTTTCCCTGACCGTCCGTTTCCCTGACCGTCATTCTGCGGTCATTATAGCGGGAAAAAGCCGGCCGTAACCGCGCAACAGCGCCGCATTTGCGAGCCGCGCGGCAGAGTGGCGATTTTGGCCGTTGACACGCTCCGTCAGGGCCGCTTGGCTGCGGCGCGAGAGTACGGCCGATCGGGGCGCGGTCGACGCAGCCGAGCATAGCGGCCGAGGCCAAAAACAAGGGGAGACGTGAGGATGAGGACGTTGATCATGGCGGCCGCATTGATCGCCGCATCGGCAGGCGCAGCTCTGGCACAGGATGTCGCCAAAGGCGAGATTTCGTTCCATAAATGCCTGCCCTGCCATTCCATCGGCGACGACGCGCAGAACAAGTTGGGCCCGCAACTCAACGGCCTCGACGGCCGCCGTTTCGGCAGCGTCCCGGATTACGCCTATTCCGACGCCATCAAGAATGCGGGCCTCGCCTGGAACGAGGCGAACTTCAAGGAATACATCAAGAATCCCCAGGCCGAGGTCCCGGGCACCAAAATGTACTTTTCCGGCATCAAGAACGAGTAGGAGTTCGACGACTTGTGGGCCTATGTCAGCCAGTTCAACGCCGACGGCAACATCAAGAAGCAGTAGACGGTGCGCAAGGCGCCGGCGGCTTGATTTTGCGCAAAAGCCATCGACGTCGAGCATGACATAATGAGCATGAGATATTAGGCCCGATCCACCGCCGACACGAGGAGACGCCGCCATGATCAAGGACATCGTCGTCAATCTGAGCATCCGCGAGGGCGGCGGCCCTGCCGGAGACTATGCAATCGCCGTGGCCGACGCGTTCAGAGCCCATATCGTCGGTATTGCCTTTGTCTACGATCCGATCGTTCCGGTGTCGGCCATGGGCTACATCCCGGCCGAAGTGATCGAGACGCAGAAGACCGACAACGAGGCCGCGGCGAAAGCCGCCATCGACCGGTTTACCGCCGCAACGTCGCGCGCCGGGGTCTCGGCCGAACCGTGCACGCTCGGCGCCAGTTTCGCCGGCGCCGGTGACCAGTTCGGCCGCATCGCGCGGCGCTTCGATCTCGCCATTGTCGACCAGGCCAAACCCGAGGCGAGCGAGGTCGAAGAAATGATCGTTGAAAGCACGCTGTTCGAATCCGGCCGGCCGGTGATCGTCGTGCCCTATATCCAGAAAGGGCCGCTCAAGCTCGACCGCGTCATGGTGTGCTGGGACGGCAGTCGCCCGGCGGCACGCGCCATCGCCGATGCCATGCCGCTGCTCGAAAAGGCGGGCCGCGTCGAAGTGGTCATCGTCGCCAACGAGCGCGGCAAGCAGGACGAGATCGCGGGCGCCGATATGGGCCAGCACCTCGCTCGTCATGGACTCAAGGTGGAGGTCGAGCGCATTGTCGGCGGCGATATCGATGTCGCCGACGCCCTGCTCTCGCACGCCGCCGATTGCAGCGCGGATTTTATTGTCATGGGCGGCTACGGCCATTCCCGCCTGCGCGAGTTCGTGCTCGGCGGCGTGACGCGCGGCATCCTAGGTTCCATGACGGCGCCGGTGCTGATGTCGCACTGATGGCAGATGCCGGAGGTCAGAGGTCAGAGGTCAGAAATCGGAAATTGAAACGCAGTAATCCGCAATAGAGGAATGCTGTTTCTTCCGATATCTGACATCCGACATCTAATTTGATTTCGATTAATCATCACTGATCACTGTTTGCACCACAACACCGCGGGCGCGCGCATCGGCGACGCCGAGGCTGCGCAGGGCGACAAGCGTCAGCGATTGCACGACGTCGCGCTGGCGGCCCGTGGCGTCGGGCGCGAGCGGACCGATCAAGCCTTCGATGAGCAGGCCGACCAAAACCGCCGCGCCGAGCGCCGTATCCTGTTCCGGCAGATGTTTGCCCGCGACCGCCGCGGCGATGCGTTCGGCAAATTCGGCCGCAAGCGATTTACGAAACGCAAGCCGCGCCGCATCGAGCTCCGCATCGACCGGCTCCGCGATCGCCGCAAAGACAAGGCGGCGATTGCGCAGCGCCCGTGCGGCGAACGTCATGATCGACGCCGCGAGCGCCGAGAGTGGGCCGGGCGCGACAGCGGCGGCACGGCGCAGCGCGCCGATCTCACCCTCGGAGAGTTCCGCAAGCAGCGCCGCGACGAGATCGGTCTTGGCCGGGAAGTAACGATAGACCGTGCCCGCCGCGATGCCGGCGCGTCGCGCCACGGCTGCGATCTGCACCGCCGCCATGCCGCCTTCGCTCGCCGCCTCGCGCGCCGCGGCGACAATGGCCGCATGACGGGCGGCGAGCCGGCGCGCGACATTCTCGGTGCGGCGGTAGGGCATCGGCGGATCGCGGGTGGAATCGCAACGGCTACCGCAACATGTGAACCATGATTCAAAAGTTCTAGCAAGCCGTGGGGCACTTCGCCTCATCGATTGCGATGCCCTTTTGGAGCCCTATCATCCTCTGGCATTGTGCAAGCGGTATCGACCCGGGAGACGATCATGATCGGCAAGTCTGTGTTTGCGGTGACCATCGCGGCCGGCCTGATCCTGAGTGCCGCGGCGCCAGCCGGCGCGGCAGATTATCCGGATCGTCCGATCATGATGATCGTGCCGCTCGCTCCCGGCGGATCGACCGACGTGCTGGGACGGATCATGGCGCAAGCCCTGGGCGCGAAGCTTGGCCAGCCGGTGGTCGTGGAAAACGCAGCCGGTGCGGCCGGCGTCATTGGCGTCACCCGCGCCGAACGCGCAGCGCCGGATGGCTACACGATCCTCTGGGGGATGTGGGGAACGAACATGGCGAACGGCGCCATCTATTCGCTCGACTTCGACTTGCTGAAGGATTTCGAGCCGATTGCGCTAGTCGCCACGCAGCCGTTCTTCATCGATTCGCGGAAAACCCTGCCGCCGAACACCTTGAAGGAGTTGATCGCCTGGTTGAAGGCGAACGGCGACCGGACCACGGAGGGCAATTCCGGCGTGGGCTCGCCGAGCCATATCGCCGGCATCCTGTTGCAGCAAACGCTCGGCCTAAAATGGCAGATGGTGCCGTACCGCAGCGCCGGATTGTCGATGCAGGATCTCGTGGCCGGCACAGTCGACATCGCGCTCGACGCACCGGCTGTGATGATGCCGCAGTGGCAGGCCGGCGCCATCAAAACCTATGCCGTTGCCGCCAAAAAGCGCCTCGTCATCGCGCCCGATATTCCGACCACCGACGAAGCCGGATTGCCGGGATTCTATTTTTCATTCTGGCATGCGATGTGGGCGCCGAAAGGAACGCCGAAAGAGATCATCACCAAGCTCAATGCGGCGGCCGTCGCCGCTCTGGCCGATCCGCAAACGCGCAAACGCCTCATCGACCTCGGACAGGACATTTACCCGCCGGAGGAAGAGACGCCCGAAGGGCTGCACGCCTTCCAGACGGCCGAAATCGAGAAATGGTGGCCGATCATCAAGGCCGCCGGCATCAAGGCGCAGTGAGGCAAATCACCTGCCCTTCTCCGCCAGAGCCTTGGCGCGGATTTTGGAAAGCGTCATCGCCGGCGTGATCGCTTCGGGATCGATGGCAAGGCGGATGATCGCCGGTTTGCCGGACGCCTGCGCCGCTTTGAACGCCGCCGGAAAATCCTCGGTCCGCTCGACGGAAATGCCGAAGCCGCCGAAGGCGCGGGCATAGGCAGGAAAATCCGGATTGCGCAATTCACTCGCCGAGACGCGGCCGGGATAGTGGCGCTCCTGATGCATCCGGATGGTGCCGTACATGCCGTTGTCGACGATGACGGTTGTGAATGGCGCCCCATATTGGACCGCTGTGGCGAATTCCTGACCGTTCATCAAAAAGTCGCCGTCACCCGCAAGGCACACGACCGGGCGGTCGGGATGAAGCCGCTTCATCGCCACCGCAGCCGGCACCCCGTAACCCATCGAGCCTGCGGCTGGGGCGACATGCTGGTTGAAGCGGCGGAAGCGGAAATAGCGATGAATCCATGCCATGTAATTGCCGGCGCCGTTGCATATGATTGCCTCGGGCGGAAGAAATTCGCGGAGCCACACCACGACTGCGCCGAAATTGACTCCGCCCGGTTGTTCGGTCGGCTTTTCCGTCCACTCGAGGTAGTCGGCGTGCGCGGCTTCGGCCTGTCCATGCCCTGCTTGCGTCAGATCGAGATTGTCCAGCGCCGCAGCAAAGGCCGTGGGCGTGGCATGGATCGCCAGCTGCGGGCTGTAGACGCGGCCGAGCTCTTCGGCGCCCGGATGCACGTGCACGAACGGCACTTGCGGGCGCGGAATGTCGAACAGCGTATAGCCCTGCGACGGCACTTCGCCGAGGCGGCCGCCGACCATGATGACAAGATCGGCGGACTTGATGCGGGCGATGAGTTTCGGATTTGGACCGATGCCGAGATCGCCGGCGTAGCAGGGGTGCAGCGCATCGAACAGATGACTGCGGCGGAACGTCGTGGCTACCGGCAGCGAATATTTTTGCGCAAAACGCCCGATGCCGTCGCATGCGGCTTGCGACCAGCGGCTGCCGCCCAACAGCATGATGGGTGCGCGCGCGCCGGCGAACATTTGCGCGAACTTCGCCATCTCGGCATGGCCGGGCGAGGTCTCGATCAGCGCGAATGGCGGCGCGTCCGGCACCGCCACGCGCTCGATCTGCATGTCCTCGGGGATGGCGACGACGACCGGGCCGGGACGTCCGTTCGCGGCGGTGTGGAAGGCGCGCGAGACGATCTCCGGTACGCGGGCGGCATCGTCGATCTGCGTCGCCCATTTGGTCATCGAACCGAAAAAGGCACGATAATCGACCTCCTGAAAGGCCTCGCGCTCGCGCGTGCGGCGCGCGACCTGGCCGACGAACATGACCAGCGGCGTCGAATCCTGGCGTGCGATGTGGATGCCCGGGGAGGCGTTGGTGGCGCCCGGCCCGCGCGTGACGAAGCAGACGCCCGGCCGGCCGGTCACCTTGCCGACCGCCTCCGCCATCATGCAGGCGCCGCCCTCCTGCCGGCAGACGGTGACGGCGAGATCGGCGTCATGGAACGCGTCGAGCACGGCAAGATAGCTCTCGCCCGGCACGCAGAAGACGTGGCGTACCCCGTGGACCCGTAATTGATCGACCAGAACCTCGGCGGCGGTGCGCATGTTGCCGTTGCCGCGCATGGGCGTCTCCTTGGCGTGCGAACTCCCCTGCCCTTATCTTGGGTAGGGTCCGGGCTTGGCGATGCGCCCGTCGCGATCAATAGCGCATATCCGCAACGGCCGGGAATCGGCTTGCCGAATAGAAGGTGTGGAAAGTTAGAAAAACCAGAGCGCCCCGCATGAACGACGAGGTGAAAGTCCAGGACGAGGTGGAAGCCCAAAACGAGGTGAAAGCCCAAGACGAGGTGCTTACCTTTCTCGCCGATCCCGCGACCCATCGCGCGACTAATGGCGCGACCCATGGCGCGACCAACAGCGATAGCGGGCAAGCGGTCCGGCGCATCGATACCCATGCGGCCTCGGTGTTTCTCGCCGGCAATCGCGCGCTGAAGGTCAAGCGCGCCGTGCGCTTTCCGTTTCTCGACTATTCGACGCTCGCCAAGCGCAAGCAAGCCTGCGAGGCCGAGCTTGCCGTCAATGCGCCATACGCCCCCGAAATCTACCGCGGTGTCGTCGCCATCACGCGCGAGGCCGATGGACGGCTGGCGATCGCCGGCAAGGGGACGCCGGTCGAATGGGCGGTCGAGATGCGGCGTTTCGACGAGGCGCGTACCCTCGACCACTTGGCGGGCGACATCGACGAGGCGCTGGCCGATGCGCTCGGCCGTGCCGTCGCCGCGGCTCACGAGAAAGCGCCGATCGTCGCGGCGGGGCCGTGGATTGCAGCGCTCGGCTGCTATATCGACGAACATGTCGAGGCATTCCAAGAGCACCCGGAGATTTTTCCCGCTGCCGAGAGCTCAGCGCTCGCGCGCTTAAGCCGCGCCGCCTATGAACGGATCGTTCCGCTGCTGCGCGAGCGCGGCCGGCGCGGCTTCATACGACGTATCCACGGCGATCTTCATCTTGGCAACATCGTGCTGATCGACGGCAAACCGGTTTTGTTCGACGCCATCGAGTTCAGCGAGATCATCGCCTCCGGCGACGTGCTCTACGATCTCGCCTTCCTGCTGATGGACCTGTTGGAACGTGGTTTGCCGCAGGCCGCAAATGTCGTGCTCAACCGCTACCTCGCCGCAACACGCCGGGTCGAAGATCTCGATGCGCTTGCGGCACTGCCGTTCTTTCTCTCGATGCGCGCCGCGATCCGCGCCGAGGTCACCGCCGCGCGGATGGAACGCGCGCCGGCGTCGGAGCGCGAGGCGATCGCACGGTCGGCGCGAGCCTATTTCGCATTCGCCCGGCGCGCCATCGCGCCGCCCAAGCCGACATTCATCGCCGCCGGCGGCCTTTCCGGCAGCGGCAAGTCGCAGCTGGCGCGGTCGCTGGCGCCGCATGTAGCGCCGATGCCCGGTGCCGTCATCGTGCGCTCAGATGTCGAGCGCAAAGCGCTGTTCGGCGTCGGCGAGACCGAAAAGCTGCCGCAAGACGCCTATGCGCCTGCGGTGAGCGAGCGTGTCTATGCCGCTCTCATCGACAAGGCGCGCCGCATCCTTGCCGCCGGGCATTCGGCGATCGTCGATGCCGTGTTCGCGCAGCCGCAGGAGCGCAACGCTATCGCCCAGGCGGGAACAGCCGGCAACGTTGACCTCCACGGCTTGTTTCTCACGGCGAGTTTGGCGACCCGACTGGCCCGTGTCGGGGGACGCGCGCGTGACGCCTCCGATGCCAACGTGACGGTTGCGCGGGCGCAGGAACGTTACCACCTCGGCCCGCTCGACTGGACGCCGATCGACGCCTCCGGCACGGTCGAGGAGACCCTGGCACGGGCAAGGGCTGTGCTGGCGACATGATAGCGATCGAGACAATTGCTTGATTGACGAAACCATGCCACTGCCCGCATAAAGACGCTGGCACGCCTCGTTTCCGGGCAAGCGCGTGACCACAAAAGACGTGACCATAAAAGACGTGACCACAAAGGACGTGACCATGGCGAGCAGTGCATCGACCGCGTCAACAAGCGGCCACCCGGCGGACCCGTCACGGCGCAATTTCCTCTATATCGCGACCGCCGCCGTCGGCGCCGTGGGCGCCGCCGCGACATTGGTGCCGCTTGTCGACCAGATGAACCCCGACGCTTCGACGCTTGCGGCCGGTGGCCCCGTCGATCTCGATGTCAGCAAGATCGAGGAAGGCGCCCAGATCGTGATCTACTGGCGGCAACGGCCGATCTTTGTCTTCCGTCGCTCGCCGCAAACTCTGCAAGCGATGCAGAGTCCGCAAATGATTTCGCTGCTGGCCGACCCGAACTCCGCGCAGCTCCAGCAGCCGCCCTACGCGACCAACTGGCACCGCTCGGTCAAGCCGGAGTTCGGCATTCTGGTCGGCATTTGCACGCATCTCGGCTGTATCCCGCTGTTCTATCCGACCGCGAGCGCAACGTCGCCGGTGGCCAATTGGCCGGGCGGCTATTTCTGTCCCTGTCACGGCTCCAAATACGATCCGGCCGGCCGCGTCTTTTCCGGCGTGCCGGCGCCGTACAATTTGCCGGTGCCGCCGTATCATTTCGTCAATGACACGACGATCAGGGTCGGCGAAAATCCAAGCGACTCGGCCTTCGATTTCGATTCGATCCGGCAGCTCTGACCGCAGATCGGCCTCGGCACGGCAGGTATGCGCGGTTCTCGCAGCGGCGTGCTTTCGCAGCCCTGCTCGCCCATAATGCCGCATGTCTTTGTGGCAAAAGTCCTTCGATCCTCGGGGCCTCGCCGTCGCCACGGCCGGCTTCGGCACCTTCATCAATCTCTATTCGCCGCAGGCGCTGCTGCCGGAGCTGGCGGCTGAATTCCATGTCGGTCCGAGCGCAATCAGCGCGCTGATGACCGCCAGCACGGCGGCGATTGCGTTGACGGCGCCGTTCAGCGGCGCACTCGCCGACGTCGTGGGCCGCAAGCGCCTGATCACGGCGGCCATGTTCGCAACGGTGGCGCCGACCATCATCATGACCTTGGTGGCAAGCGTGCCGGAACTCACGTTCTGGCGCTTTGTGCAGGGGCTGTTGCTGCCGCCGATCTTCACGGTCACCGTCGCCTATATCGGCGACGAGTGGCCGCCTGCGGATATTCCGCGCGTCGCCGGGCTCTATGTTTCAGGATCGAGCATCGGCGGATTTTCCGGCCGTTTCATTCCCGGCGTCTTTGCCGATCTGATCGGCTGGCGCTTAGCCTTCGTCGTGGTCGCGCTGGTGTCCATCGTCGCCGCAACGATCGTGGCGCTGACGCTTTCCCGCGAACGGCGCTTCGTAGCCTCCGGCGGCCTCACCGCCTCGGTACGGCACATGCTTCGCCATCTGCGCGATCCGCGTCTATTGGCGACCTTCGCCATCGGCTTCGGCGTGCTGTTCAACTTCATCGCCACGTTCACCTATGTGAGCTTTCATCTGGCGGCGCCGCCCTACCTGTTTCCGCCGACGCTGCTTGGCGCGCTGTTCTTCACCTATCTTGTCAGCGCCCCGATCGTGCCGTGGGCCGGGCGCGCCATCGCGCTGTTCGGACGCCGCCGCTTCATGCTCGGCACCATCGCCCTGTGGATCGTGGGTGCATTGCTGCTGCTGGCGCCGCCCGTCACCGTGATCATAACGGGGCTGACGCTGTGCGCGGTCTGCGGCATGATGTGCCAAACCGTCTCGACCGGCTATGTCACCATGACGGCCAAGCAAGGCCGCTCGTCCGCCATCGGTCTCTACGCGTCGATCTTCTATATCGGCGGCAGCGCCGGCGCCTTCCTGACTGGGCTCGCCTGGACCATGGCCGGCTGGGGCGGCTGCGTCGCCACGATCACAGCCATGCTGGCGATCATGGCCGCGATCGTAGCCATCGCGTGGGAATAGAGCATGATTCGGACAATGCTTGTCCCCGGACTTGATCCGGGGACGGCAGCCGGTTTTCCGATAAGATCGTGCTCCACTAAAATGCCAGAGGAGAAACCATGTTGTCAGAGAGCCAATTTTCATTTCTGCGGTCGATCGACACGCCGACCGTCTGCAACTTGATCGAGATCGTGGCGCCGGAGCGCCGCGGCGCGTTCTATACGGTCGCCCACCTGCACTGCCCGTTTCCCGATCTGCCACCCATGGTGGGTTTCGCCAAGACGGTGGCGATCCGCGCCCGCGATAAGGTCAGCGGGTCGAGCTACATGCAAAAGCGCATGGATTACCTCGATTACGTCGCGGCTGAGCCGCGCCCGAGCATCGTCGTCATCGAGGACAAGGACGAGCCCGCCGGCTATGGCGCGTTCTGGGGCGAGGTGCAGTCGAACGTGCACAAAGCGCTCGGCTGCCTGGGCACGGTGACCAACGGCTCGATCCGCGACATCCCTGCAATTGCCAAAGATTTTCAAATGCTCGCCGGCTCGATCGGGCCGTCGCACGCCTATGTGCATGTGGTCGAGTTCGGCATTGCCGTCACCATTCACGGCATGGCGGTGCAGAGCGGCGACCTGATCCATGCCGATCGCCACGGCGCGGTCGTCGTGCCGGTGGGAAAAATCGACGCGATGCAGGCGGCGTTGGACGGCTTGAACAAACAAGAGGCGCGCATCATCGCCGCCGCGCGCAAACCCGGAGTGACGGTCGAGGATATCAAGGCGGCGATCAGGGGCTGAGGGCGCTACGCTCAGTTGCCCAGGGGCACCGGGAGGACAGCATGGGCCGCAAGATTGCCATTGTCGGAGCGGGCGCGGTCGGCGGCTATGCCGGCGCCCATATGGTGGCGGCCGGCGAGGACGTGACGTTCATCGATCCCTGGCCCGCGCATGTCGAGCACATGCGCAAGCACGGCTTGCGCGTGACGCACGCCATGGACGTGCCGGAATTCCGCGTGGCGGTGCGCGCGCTCCACGTGACGGACGCGCAAGCTCTCGCCAAGGAGCAGCCGGTCGACATCGCCTTCGTGTGCATGAAGTCCTACGACACCGCCTGGGCGACGATGCTGATCCGGCAATATCTGGCGCCCGACGGCTACGTGGTCTCGCTGCAGAATTGCATGAACGAAGAGACCATCGCCGGCATCGTCGGCTGGGGCAAGACGCTCGGCTGCATCGCGTCGAGCATCCTGGTCAACCTCCCGGAGCCCGGCCTGATCCACCGCGGCGCCGGCAAGGGCGGCGCGGCGCACACCGTATTCCGCGTCGGCGAGGTGCACGGCCGCATCACCCAGCGCGCCGAGGAAGTCTGCCGCCTGGTCGCTTTCGCCGACAGCGCCAAGGTGACCAATAATCTTTGGGGCGAGCGCTGGTCGAAGCTGGTCGCCAACGCGATGGCCAATGGGCTTTCCGCGTGCACCGGCCTGACCGTCGGAGAGATGCTAGCGAACGAGCCGATCCGCCGCTTCTCCACCCGCCTCGGCAGCGAAGCGATCCGCGTCGGGCAAGCGCACGGCTACCAACTGGAGGACATCCTGCACCTGCCGCCAGAAACGATTGCACGGGCGGGCGAAGGCGACGAGGCGGCGACGCGCGCGTGCGACGAGCAGCGCTTCAAGCAGGGCAAGCGCATGGGCGCCGAGCAACGTCCCTCGATGGGCCAGGACATGCAGAAAGGCCGGCGCACGGAGATCGAATTCCTCAACGGGTTGGTGGTGCGCGAGGGCGAGAAGGTCGGTCTTGCGTGCCGCGCCAATGCCGTGCTGACCGACATCGTCAAGCGCGTCGAGAAGGGTGAGCTTAAGCCCGATCCGCGGCACATTACGGAGCTGCGGGTGAATTGAGCGCCGGTGCCCGGCCCGACCGGAAAAGCCGACACGCCCGAACCACGGCGGCGGGGCCAGCGACTAATCTTCACCAGCGACGAGGTGGAGGCATTCATGCGCATTGCGCCTATCGGCTGCCTTTCGGGGCTTGCTCTTTTGAGCGAGGTGTCACTCGCAGCGGCGGCGACGCCGATCCCATTTGATACGCAGACTGCAGCCAATTTTTTGCTGTCAACGTGCCAAGGTTCCGCGGATAAACTCGACGCCGTCGCGGCGCTGGCCGAACAGCAAAAGTGGACCTCGATGCTCGATCCAGGCGTTCCCGAAAAGGGCCCCTTGAAGGTCAATGGCATGTGGCGGGTCAGCCAGAATGACCAGTCCTACATCGTCGCGACTGCCATCGGTCCCCGGAGCAGCACAAGTTGCCAAGTGATGTTCAACGATCCCAAACCCATCCGCGACGGCTTCATCGCGGCAGTCTCGCATGCCTTAACGCTCAAAACCAACCTCGACCAGGCGATGCCGGACATGCGTCAGGAGATGTATCAGATCGTCAATCTGGCGCCGAAGAACGTGGTCCTGCAAATCGCATCGCGACCCGACGGCAGCGTTTTCGAGGCGTCGGTCATCTGTCCGCCCTGATGCGTGAACACGGGACCTATCCATGACGGCAAATAGATGGCGCATGTTTGCGGGCGCGGCGATGCTTGCGGCGACGGTGCTGGCGCTGGCGTCGATGACGGCGCCGGCTCCGGCGCAAAGCTTGAAGGACTCGAAATGCACCGGGAATCCGGACATTCCGTGGGACGAGCAGATCGCCGGATGCACTGACGCGATCACGTCGGGAAAATTTTCCGAAAAGGGTCTCGGCGCGGCCTTCAACAACCGCGGCAACGCGTATGCAGCCAAGAGCGATCTCGACCGCGCCATCTCCGACTATGACCAGGCGAACCGGCTCGACCCCAATGACGCCCATGCCTTCAACGGCCGCGGCTTCACCTATGCCCGCAAGAAGGACTACGACCGCGCCATCGCCGACTATGACCAGGCGATCCGGCTCGATCCCTATTACGTCACCGCTTTTATCAACCGCGGCAACGTGTATTTTGTCACGAAGGATGCCGGGCGCGCGATCGCCGACTACACCGAGGCGATCCGGCTCGATCCCGGCAACGGTGCGGCCTACGACCTGCGTGGCTTGCAATACTACTTCAAGGGCGACCTCGACTTGGCGCTCGCCGACTACAACCAGGCCATCGCGCTCGATCCGCAAGACTTCCATCTCTACGACGGCCGCGGCAGCGTCTACGGCGCCAAGGGCGACCGCGATAAGGCGTTGGCCGATTACAGCAAGGCCATCGCGCTCAATCCGCGGGACGCATTGGCCTATGACGCCCGCGGCGGGGTTGAGAAAGATAAGGGCGATCTCGATACGGCGCTGGCTGATTACACCAGGGCTATCGAGATCAATCCGGCGTTCGCTCTTGCCTATGACGGCCGCGGCATCGTCTATAAGGCCAAAGGCGAGTTCGAGGCGGCGGTCGTCGACTTCAGCAAGGCTGTCGAGCTCGATCCGACCGATGCCGGCGCCTACTCCAACCGCGCGAGCATCTACGAGGGCTACGGCAAGCTCGACCTGGCGATCGCCGACTACAGCAAAGCCATCGCCATCATCCCGACGGATGCGGTGGCCTACACCTATCGCGCCGCCGCCTACAAAGCGAAGGGCGACTTCGCTAGCGCGCTCGCCGACTACAACAAGGCCATCGAACTCGATCCGCAATACGCCGACGCCTACAGAAAACGCGGCTCCTTGTATCAGGATAAGGGCGATCTGGCGCGGGCGACGGCGGATTACGACAAGGCCGACAGACTTGGAATGCAATCGCTTTTGGCGCCGAAGGCGCCGAAGTAAGGCCCGCTCCGCCGTCTAGCGCACTATGCACCGCCACGCTCCAATTGCCGGCACTGGTAGCTCCAGATTCTCCCGCAATGTGACGCCCGCAAACTCTTTGCGGAACAGGCCGCGGCGTTGCAGCTCCGGGACGACGTAGCGCACGACATGCGCCAGTCGCCGTCGCTTGACCGGCGGGGACAAACGCGACAGTCTTTCCAAGCGGTGTGCCAAAAACACGTTCTGCATAAATACTAAAGACCCCAAAGGAAACACCATGAGGCTATCTTCAAGAAACGCGCTCGGCTGTGCATGCTGCGCGCTGGTAGCAATCCTTGCAACGCATAATCCCGCCGCGGCAGCCGACAATGAGCAGGCCGTGTTGCGCGCCGATCAGTCACTTTCGGTTGCGCTCGACAAAAAGGACAAGGACACCATTGGCGGACTGCTCGATGCAAAGTTCACATTCACCGACACTGACGGAAAAATCCATAGCAAGCCTGATGTGCTGCACGATCCGTCCGGCTTGGCCAAGATGAATGGCGACGAAACGGACGTGCAGACGCACTTTTACGGAACGGTCGAAACCGTTCTCGGCTCCCATCATGGCGCGCGCTTCCTGCGCATCTGGGTGAAGCGTCCGTCGGGATGGAAGGCTTTCGTATCGCTGGACACGGTCGTCACGCCGGCGGCGCGCGCTACGGTCGAACTCGCGGCAGGAAACGGGACTTGCGACAATCCATGCCAGCACGTGCCGTACACGCCTGTCACGAAAATGGACAAGGAAATCCTGGCGACCTGGCAGAAAACCAAAATGGAGGAATGGCATTACGACGCCGACGGTTGGGACAAGGATATCGGCGAGGAGTTCCTCATCATCAACAATACGACGATGCGCAACAAAGCGGAGCGCATGGTGATCGCAAAGAAGCAGCAAGCCGATAAGATCGGCGCACCCGGCGATCCGATCACCAAGATGCAGATCTTCGATTTCGGGCCTGCCGCGGCCGTGATTATTTCGGATCACGTCCCCTACCGCGGCGGTAAGCCGTACCATAACGTCCGCGTCATCGTGATGCGGGACGGCCGTTGGCAGTTGGTTATAAGCCAACAAACGACCGTCAAAGACGCCGCGCCGGTCCCGGCGGTCGCATCAAGTCAATAAGCAAGCGTACGGTGGACAAAGGCGCGAAGCGCCGTGCCCACGTCTTGATCGTCGGCACCGTAGGTCGCATGGGCTTCGCTACGCTCAGCCCACCCTACAGGATGACGGCAAAGAGTCAGTGCCGCCGACGCTACTCGGCCTTGATATTCGCCTCGGCAATGATGCGGCCGTAGTCGTCAAATTGCTTGCGCAGATAGGAAGCAAACTCCGCCCCGCACAGGCCGGCCGGATGCATCCCCTGGGTCATGAGCCGCGACCGCAGATCGGGCACCTGCACCGCCTTGGTGAACCACTGCGCAAGCCGGGAGATGATCTGCGGCGGAGTCCGCGCCGGGGCGAAGTAGCCGTACCAGAGCTCCATCTCGTAGTCCTTGAATCCGGACTCGCTGACGGTCGGCACGTCGGGCAGCCAATCGATTCGCGCGCGCGAGCCGGTGGCGAGCGCGCGCAGCTGGCCGGCCTGCAATAGGCCCGCCGCAGCCGGGTAATCGACGAACGCCGCATCGACCTGCCCAGCCAAAACCGCGTTGACCTGAGGCGGCGTGCCGCTGAACGGAACCAATGTCATGCGGATGTTCGCCGGATGAAGCAGCATCTCGAAACTGACGTGCGATACCGCTCCGGGCGCCGCGCCGTAGGTCAAATCGCCGGGCTTGGCGCGCGCCGCACCGAGCAAATCATCGAGCGTTCGGTAGGGCGATGCGCTGTTGACGATAATGACCGTCGGCGTGGTTGCGACACTGCAAATCGGCTCAAGGCTCGACAACGGATCGTAATCGAGCTGGCGCAGGTGCGGTACCAGGAGCGACGAATTGTTGGTGATCAGCAGCGTATTGCCGTCGGCTGGCGCCCGCACGACGTCCTCGCTGCCGATCACCGTGCCGGCGCCCGGACGATTTTCCACCACCATGATCGGGCCCGCCATGTTGCCGATCGTGTTCGCCACGACCCGCGCCAGCGCATCGGCGCCGCCGCCCGGCGGATACGGCACGATGATTTTGATCGCTCGCGCCGATTGCGGCCAGGCAGCGGTGACCGTAAGAATCGAAAAAGCAACGGCCGCGAGTACGGTAGCATCGGCCAAATGAAGGGATCGGCGGCGTAAGCGTTTCACGATCATCCCCCGGAGTGGCCGCGTCACGTCGATCGGACGTCTTGAACCGATACTAGCCCGGATTTTGCGTGGCCGCATCCAGGCTGAAATCTACGGCTTCGGGATCTTTGTCAGGATCAGCACGGCGAGATTGCCGTCAGGTGTAAAATCGCTCTTGCGCATTTCGAACTGCGTGGGTGAAATTTTCTTCACGCCGTCGCCGCAGAAGGTCACGAGACTGTCGGGATTGCCCTTGTCGACGACGAGACGGAAATCCTTGATCGAGCCGGACCAGTTGGCGCCGGTCTTGAGGATATAGTCGATGCGTCGTTCGCTGTAGGGCGGACCGAATTCGCTGTTGTTCGCCTTTCGCAGGCGATCGATCGTGGCAAGGAAGTCCTTGTCGATGCAATATTTGCGCAGATAGTCGCCGTACCAACCTTCCTTTAACGCAAAGGGCGCGCCGAGATCGGTCTGCACCGAGCTGCCGACGCTCGGCTTGTAAGCGTGCTCGATGATGGTCTCTTTTCCGGCCGGAAACGTTTGCTCCCAATAAAACGTCGTGTTCACCCCCCAGCGCGCGGCGAGATGTTTTTTCATGCCCGCACCAACGTCATACTCCTCGACCTCGGCCAGGCCGAGCCGCAACATTTCGTCCCATTTGTCCAGCGCCAGGCGATCGAGCGCCGCACCGGTGGCTGCGAGCTGTGGCGCCAGCGGAATGCCGAGATCACGCAAATATTGCGTGCGATCGATGCCAACGGCCGTGACGCGTTGCTCCACCTTGGTCGTAGCGGGGTTGCCATTGACGCTGGTCGTGAAGGCAAAAATATTGACCGGGTCTTCGGTCGGCAGCGCAATATTCTGGTCCGGTCCGGAAAAGCGCACCTCAGGCAGCGGAAACGCGACCAGCACGGTCACGTCCTTGTTCGCCTTGTTGAAAAAGCGGTAGCGCACGCGCACTTGCTGCGTGGAGATAAACAGATCCTCCGCGCGCATCTCGATATCGTCGTTGGTGACGAAGACCAGACCGCCGGTCGCAAGCTCGGCGGTGGTATCATTTGCGAGCGCCGGCAACGCCCCCGCTACAAATGCCAGGGCGGCGGCGACAACGACTGATCTGCACATGGCACGTCTCCCGCTCAGCGGCTGTCGAGATTGGAAATCTGCTTCACCGGCTGCCTAGCCGCGGGCTGCACGAAGCCCCCGGCGCTCACCGCCTCGGCAAGCGCATTTCTGTCCAGCGCCTCGTCGTGTTTATAAACGTCGTCGCGAAACTCAATCGTGCCGTCGCGCGTCACCCAGCCGGTGAGATAGACCCAGGCGACCGGCATTTTCCGCGGCAGATTGATGACGCGGCTTGCGCCGGTGGCGATGCCGGCGTCGATCGCCGAGCGATTCCAGCCCGGCGCGTCCTGCAGAATCCAGGCGGCGAGATCGCGCACATTGTCGACGCGCGTGCAACCGTGGGAATCGAAGCGGTAGTCGTTGTCGAACAGTTTTCGCGTATCGGTGTCGTGCATGTACACCGCATACGGATTCGGCATGTCGACCTTGAGATAGCCGAGCGCGTTCCAGGTGCCGGAATCCTGGCGCACCGTGAAGTTGGGCGAGCGGTCGGACGACCAGTCGATGGCGCTCGGTTCGACTTCGGCGTCGTGCGGACCGATCACCCGCATATGCATGCGGCGCAAATAGCCGGGGTCCTTGCGCATGCGGGTGATGATCTCGTTCTTGGTGATCGAGAGCGGCACCGTCCAGGTCGGATTGAGATCGATCGCGGTAATGTAGACGCTGAGCGTCGGCGACGGCTTATCGGTCTTACCGACGATGACGCGATAACGGCGCTCGACCTTGCCGTTGGCAATCGCCTCGGCGAAGGCAGCCGGAATGTTGACCACGACGTAGCGCTCGGCAAAGATAAAATCCATGCCGAGCAGCCGCTGCAGCGAGGCTTCGAGCTGCTTGATGCGGTCGCCGACCGGGACATTGAGCGCGCGCAGCGTCTGCGCGCCGACGGCCCCGGTCGCATCGAGCCCGTGGCGCAATTGGAAGCGTTTGACCGCTTCGACAACGTCGTTGTCGTAGACCTCGCCGGCCTGCTTGTCCGCGGCCATGTCGTCGCCGATGACGAGATGCCGGCGCAGCAGTGCGACCGCGGGACCGTTCGCCCCGGGCGCAAGCTTGGCGTCGGCCGGCAGCACCGGCCAGCCGCCGCGGACCTGGACGTCGGAATAGCTGAGGAGCGCTTCCTTGATGCGCTGGTAGGTGCCGTCGTCGAACACCGGGTCCGACGACAGCGCGAGTTCCGCGGCGGAACGCAGTTCCGGCGTCGAGGAAACTTTGGCAGGCTGCGGCGGCCTACCAGGAGCGCTGGGCTTGGCCGGAACAGGCTGTGGCTTGGTCGCTACGGGCGGCTGAGCAGCGGCCTGCGCCAGCGCGGGCCCCGCGGCGAGCGCAAGAACGGCACCGGCAATCACAGCGATCCGCATCAAAGCGTCTCTCCCGAGCCTGGGACGGCTATGCTATTGGCGTGGCATTTTGACCAGGCACGCTACGCTCCGGGCCTAATCGTCCGCTCCCGACCATGAGCGACGTGATGTATGCCGCACATGGACAATTTCAATCACGTTATCGGCTTTGACCACCTGATAGAAAATTTTGAAGCGGTACTGCCGTACAACCATTCCGCGGACGCCTGGAACGCTGGTGTATGCTGTCGCTTGCGGATACCTACGAATGAATTCGACCGCCGCATAGATCGCCGTGAGCACGTTAATCGCACCCTTCGGACTTCGTTCGATTAGATATTCATGGATTGCTTCGAGGTCTCTGGTTGCGCGCGGGCTATAGCGAATAATCATAGAACGCCGCAACGCACCCAAAAGGCTCTCATGGATTCCTCGCTAGTCCACTCTCCGCGCTCAAGCTCAGCGAGGCCTTCGCGGATTGCTTCTTCCTCTGCCGGCGTAACCTCGTAGACCCCGGTGCGCCGCGCCTCGATTGCGCGCGCCATGTCCGCGAGTTCGTCCAGGTCCTCTGGCGGCCAAGTGTTGACTCGGTCAAGGATTTCTCTTGCGCTCTGGCTCATCGTCACGCCCCGGGAAGTGATCGCTCGCGCCAACCCTCAGCGCCGCTTACGCCTGCGGCTGCGGCTCCATCGATCCGGGCTCGGGACGCGGCCGGTTGCGGCCGGCGCCGGCCGTCGGTACGGTCGTACTCCGCGGCGCCGTCGGCTCGATCACCGACTCGCGGTTCGGCCGCTTGCCCAAGATCAAATCCTTGATCTCGTCGCCGGTCAGCGTCTCGAATTCGAGCAAGCCCTTGGCCAGCGTTTCAAGATCGGAGCGCTTGTCGGTGAGGATTTGGTGCGCCTCGGTGTAACCGGCCTCAACGAGCCGCCTGATCTCGGCGTCGATTTTCTGCACGGTCGCTTCGGAGATGCTCTGCTGGCGCGACACGGAATAGCCGAGGAACACTTCCTCCTGGTTCTCGCCGTAGGCGACGGTGCCGAGCGCATCGGACAGGCCCCAGCGCGTCACCATCAGGCGCGCGAGCTTGGTCGCCTGCTCGATGTCGGAAGCCGCGCCCGAGGTCACACGCTCGCGGCCGAACACCAGTTCCTCGGCGACACGGCCGCCCATCATGATGGCAAGGCGCGAGGTCATCTGCTCCAGACTCATCGACAGCTTGTCGCGTTCGGGCAATTGCATGACCATGCCGAGCGCACGGCCGCGCGGGATGATCGTCGCCTTGTGCACCGGATCGGTCGCCTTGACGTTGAGCGCGACGATGGCGTGGCCGCCCTCGTGATAGGCGGTGAGGAGTTTTTCCTCTTCCGTCATCACCAGCGACTTGCGCTCGGCGCCCATCATCACTTTGTCCTTGGCGTCCTCGAACTCGACCTGGGTGACCATGCGCTTGTTGCGCCGCGCCGCCATCAGGGCGGCCTCGTTGATCAGATTGGCGAGATCGGCGCCGGAGAAGCCGGGCGTGCCGCGGGCGATGGTCTTGAGATTGACGTCGGGCGCCAACGGAACCTTGCGCACATGCACCTTCAGGATCTGCTCGCGGCCCACTACGTCCGGGTTCGGCACGACCACCTGACGGTCGAAACGGCCGGGCCGCAACAAAGCCGGGTCGAGCACGTCCGGCCGGTTGGTCGCGGCGATCAAAATGATGCCCTCGTTGGCCTCGAAGCCGTCCATCTCGACGAGCAATTGGTTCAGCGTCTGCTCGCGTTCGTCGTTGCCGCCGCCGAGTCCGGCGCCGCGGTGGCGACCGACGGCGTCGATCTCGTCGATGAAGATGATGCACGGCGCGTTCTTCTTGGCCTGCTCGAACATGTCGCGCACGCGGCTGGCGCCGACGCCGACGAACATCTCGACGAAGTCCGAGCCGGAAATGGTGAAGAACGGCACGTTCGCCTCGCCGGCGATGGCGCGCGCGAGCAGCGTCTTGCCGGTGCCGGGCGGGCCGACGAGCAGCACGCCGCGCGGGATGCGCCCGCCGAGCCGCTGGAATTTTCCGGGATCGCGCAAAAATTCGACGATCTCCTGCAGGTCGAGCTTGGCCTCGTCGATGCCGGCAACATCCTCGAAGGTGACGCGGCCGTGCGCCTCGGTCAGAAGCTTGGCCCGCGACTTGCCGAAGCCGAGCGCCTTGCCGCCGGCGCCCTGCATCTGGCGCGACAGGAAGATCCATACTCCGATCAGCGCGACGAACGGCAGCCAGGAGATCAACAGCGAGACGAACCAGGGGACGTTCTCGGTCTGCGGCCGCGCCGTGATCGAAACGCCCTTGCCGTAGAGGCGTTGGACCAGCGTCGGATCGCTCGGCGAATAGGTCTGGAAGGTACGCCCGTCGGTAAAGGTGCCGTGGATTTCGGGGCCCTGGATGAGAACGTCGCGCACGCGGCCCTGGTCGACCTCAGTGAGCAACTGCGAGAAGGAAATGTCTTGCGACGTCGTGTGCTGGCCGGGGTTCTGGAACAGCGTGAACAGCGCAAGCAGCAGCAGAACGATGATCACCCACAGGGCGAAATTGCGCAGATTGGCGTTCATCTTCAGTCCTTGACCCGCGAATCCGCGGCGTCGGAGAGCTTACTACGTGCCTGCAAATCGTGGCGGCTTCACGTCCCCGATACCCTCGCAATGTAGGCGTCGACCTGCCCCATGCCAAGAACCCGAGACTGGGCAACCCGTCGATTATAGGTCCTATTTCGTAAAGCGGCTGTTGCCGTCCCGGCGCATAGTTAAATGCGGCGCGCGGGGCGCGCCGGTTGGCTAATTTGCGGCGCGCGGGGCGCGCCGGTTGGCTGAGGCGCGGCGCGCGGGTGCGCGCTCGACCGTGAGCCGGCCGCTGGACAGTGTGATGAGCGCTCCGGCCAAGGTCCGGCGCAGCCGCGAGCGCGTCTGCCGCAGCGCCTCGTAAAGCGCCTCGAGCTTGGCGAGTTCAACCGGGCCTTCGTCCCCGGTATGCGCGATCGCTTCGCCGAGCAGGCGCAGCGCCACCTCGGCGGGCAAGCCTGCGAACCGTGACGTTTCGAAGACAATCGGTCCGCGCTGCCGCCACGGCGGAGGCGCCAGCGCCGCGCGCGCAGCGTCAACCGCCACTTCGATCGTCGATTCGGCGCGCCGCAGCCGCAGCGCGATCCGGGCCAAGCCGCGCGCATCGAGTCCCTCACGCGCCAGCGCGGGCATCAATGTGCGCAGCCGAGCACGGGCAAAGCGCGTATCCTGATTCGTCGGGTCTTCGCTGTAGCCGATTTTTGCCGCCTGCAACGTCGCGATCAGCCGCGCCTTGGGAATTTGAAGGAGCGGGCGCACGAGAAAAATCTCGCGCTCGCCGCGCACCGGGAGCGGTGCGGCGTGCGCCATGCCGGTAAGCCCAAGCAGCCCACTGCCGCGGGCAAGGCGAAACAGCACCGTCTCCGCCTGATCGTCGAGCGTGTGCGCGGTCACGATGTGCGCAAAGCCTTCGCGCGCAGCCGCTTGCGCGAGCAACCGATAGCGGGCGTAGCGCGCTGCTTCTTGCAAGCCGGTCCGAGGCTTGCTGCCGCGCCAGCGCAGCGTGCGGTGGCGGACGCCAAGGCGACGCGCGAGGCGCTTCACGGCAGCCGCCTCGCGCGCCGCATCCGGTCGCAGGCCATGGTCGATGGTGACAGCGAGGAGCTTTGGGGCGCGTTTCAGCCGCTTCGCCCAACGCGCTGCGAGCAACAGCAGCGCGGTTGAATCCGGACCGCCGGAGACAGCGAGAACGAGCCCGCGCAAGCCTTCAAGACTACGGAACAGCGCGCTCGCTTCGCCGTCAGGAACGGCTTGCTCAGCAGTGGACACGCTTCTGTTCCCGGTCCACGCTCTGCTTCACGCTGAGCGAGGCACGCGGATATTTGCGTAAAACCTCGCCCAACGAGGCGCAGGCTGCTTCCTTTTCGCCGAGCGCCGCCAGCGACTGGCCGAGCCGCAACAGCGCATCAGGCGCCCGCGCGGTCGTCTCGTACTTGGTGGACACAGCAAGGAACGCCTCGGCGGCATCGCGATACCGCTGGTTCTGGAACAGGGCTTCGCCCAGCCAAAATTGCGCCTCCGGTGCCAGCCGGTCGCTCGGGTATTGGCGCAGGAACGCGCCGAACGTATCCGCGGCGAGGCCATAGTCCTTGTGCAGGATGTAGCCGTAAGCGAGATCATATTCGTCCCTGGGCGTGTTGGTCGGCGGCAGCGTTGCCTGCATGGCGCCGGTCGCGCTCGGATTTATCGGCGGCGGAGGCGGCAGTTCGCCGCCTGGGGCCGCGCCGCCCTGAGGGGCGGAAAGGTTTGAAAGATCGAGCGGCGCGCCAGGGAGGCGGGGCCCGGCAGCGCCGACCGGCGCATCCGAGACTGGCGGTGGCGGCTCGGCCGCGGCGACGCCGGACGCGCCGAGCTGGCGGGGCGCCCCCGGGGCGTTCGGATTGAGTGTCGGGTCGAAGGCATCGCCGCGACGGCCAGTCGCTGCCGCGGTTTCGGCAGGTGCAATCGGCGCTGCCGGCGCCTCCGCGGGAGATTGCGGCGGGGGTGAAGAGGGCGGCGTCAGGCGTGGATATTGTGCCGTGCCGGTGGCCGGCGGCGAATATGGCGCCGGCGAATATTGTGGCGGCGGGGCCGGCGGCGAATATTGCGCGGTCGGCCCCGGCGATGGCGGCGGCGGCGGCGGCGAGGATGAAGCCGGTCGCGCCCCACTCTGCATCTCGTCCCGCAGCCGCTGCACCTGTTGCTCGAGCTGCTGATTGCGGTATTGCAGTTGTTCCACGGTGCCGGTGAGATTACGGATCGTTTCCTCGAGACGATCAATTCGCGTCAACAGGTCGGTCGGGGACACCTGCGCGCCGGCGGCGTCGGCCCAAAACGTACACGCCAGTGCGATCACGAAGAGAAGGGCGGAGCGGAGCATCGCCGGTGACATTTGCGGTGGATTGGTGATGGCTAACATAGCGCATCCTGCGTCCAAATTGTGACTGTTCGTCTAGCGATGGATTTGCAGTTCCTACCATCTTGCGGCCAACTCGCATAGGAACTTCAAATCCAAAAATCACACGAGAATCATAAATTTGCTAGCCTGCATTGTGACCGTCCGTCGCACGTCGTTTCCTCATTCCGCGGGTTGAATGCGCGGATGCTCGCGGGCGGCGCGCCATTCCTCGAAACGCTGCACCACCACAAACAGCGACGGCACGAACAAAACCGCGAGACAGGTCGACGCGATCATGCCTGAGAACACGGTGATGCCGATCGATTTGCGGGCGCTGGCGCCGGCGCCGCTCGCGATCACAAGCGGCGCGACGCCGAGGATGAAGGCGAACGAGGTCATCAGGATCGGGCGAAAGCGCGCGCGCGCCGCGTCCACCGCCGCTTCGAGTATCGGCTTACCCTCATGCACACGGTGCTCGCGTGCCACCTCGACGATCAGGATGGCGTTTTTGGCCGACAGCGCAATCAGGAGAATAATGCCGATCTGTGTGTAGAGGTTGTTGTCGACGCGCAGCATGCCGAGCACCACGACCGGCCCGACCAACGCCAGCGGCACCGAGAGGATGACCGACAGCGGCGCATACCAGCTCTCATATTGGCCGGCGAGCACCAGATAGACCAAGAGCAAGGCCATCGCGAAGACGAAATACATCTGCTTACCGACGATCTTCTCCTGATACGACATGGCGGTCCATTCGCTGCCGGTGCCGCGCGGCAGCGTTTGCGCCGCGTTCTGTTCCATCAGGCGGATAGCCTCGCCGGAGCTGAAGCCCGTCGCCGGCAGGCCGATGATGCTCGACGACGGATAGAGATTATAAAGACTGATCAACGGCGCGCCGACGATCGGTTCTATTTTCAGCATCGTGCCCAGCGGGATCATATTGCCCTGCTGATTGCGGACCGAAAGATTCTCGATATCGCGCGGTCGTAGGCGGAATGGCGCATCGGCTTGGGCGTAAACCTGGAACACGCGGCCGAACTTGTTGAACTGCGAGACGTAGGTTGAGCCCAAATAGGTCGCCAGCGTGGAAAAAACTTGATCGACGGAAACATGCAGCGTCTGCGCTTTCACCCGATCGACATCGATGCGCAATTGCGGCGCGATGGCACGGAACGAGGTCGAGACCCGCTGCAACGCGGTCTGTGACTGCGCATTGGCGACGACCGTATTGGTAATGCTCTGCAGCTTGGCGAGATCGGTCGAGCCGTCGCGCAATTCGATCTGCATGGTGAAGCCGCCGGCATTGCCGATGCCCTGAATCGGCGGCGGCGGCAGCGTGATCACGCGCGCGTCGACGGCGTTGAGCGCCTGCGACAGCCGCGGATAAACGGTTTGCAGATTGTCGCGCACGCTCCAATCCTTGAGCATCACATAGGCGACGCCGGCATTGGCCAGCGTGGCATTGTTGTCGAGGGCGGAAACGCCGGCAATGGCGATCACTTGTTCGACGCTGGGGTCCTTGCGCGCGATTGTCGAAATCTGATCGAGCGTCTGATTAGTACGGGCGAGCGCGGCGCCGTCCGGAAGCTGAGCCACGACCAGCAAATAGCCTTGGTCCTCAATCGGCAGAAATCCGGTCGGTATGCGCGCCAGTCCCCAGAACGCCACCGCGATGATGGCAAATGCGACGACGGTCATCACCCCGGCATGGATCACCATGCGGTGAATGAGGCCGGCATAATTGCGCTCCAAGCGCGCATAGACGGCGTTGAAGCCGCGATAAAACACATTGCGCCGTTCCGGCGGGACCGGCGCGCGTAGCCACATCGCCGATTGGGTCGGCTTGAGCGTCACCGCATTGACTGCGCTCAACAGCGCAGTCGCGGCGATGACCAGCGCGAACTGGGCATACATCCGCCCGGTGAGCCCGGGCAGGAAGGCTGCCGGCAGAAATACCGACATCAGAACCAGCGTGATGCCGATGATCGGCCCCAGCAATTCGTTCATGGCGCGGATCGCCGCGTCGTGGCCGCTCATGCCCTTCTCGATATTGTGCGCGGCGCCCTCGACCACGACGATCGCATCGTCGACCACGATGCCGATCGAGAGCACGATCGCGAACAAGGTCGAGAAATTCACCGTGAAGCCGAGCGCCCACATCATCGCGAAGGCACCGATAATGGTCACCGGCACCGTCGTCGCCGGCACCAGCATGGCGCGCCAGTCCTGCAGGAACACCAGAATGACGATCAGGACGAGCACCGCCGCTTCGATCAGCGTCTTGTAGACCTCGTGGATCGAGGCATTGACGAACACCGTCGTATCGAACGGGATCGAGTAGACGAGCCCCTGCGGAAAATCGCGCGACAGCTCCGTCATCTTGGCTTTGACTTGATGCTCGACGTCGAGCGCATTGGCGCCAGGCGACTGGTAGATGCCGACACCGGCGGCCGGCTTGCCGTCGAGGGTGAAATATTGGCCGTAGGTCTGCGCTCCGAGCTCGACGCGGCCGATATCGCGTAGCCGCGTTATCTCGCCGTTGTCGCCGGTCTTGACGATCACGTTCTGGTATTCATCGACATCGCTCAGGCGGCCCTGGAGTTCGATCGTATATTGGAAGTCGACGCCGGGCGGGGTCGGCGGAATACCGACCTGGCCGGCGGTGACTTCCTGGCTCTGCTGCTGCAGCGCCGTCACGATGTCCTGGGCGTTCAGGCTGCGCGCTTTCAGCTTTTCCGGATCGAGCCAGATGCGCATCGAATACTGGCCGGCGCCGAAAATGTTGACATTGCCGACACCGGGCAATCGCGCCAGCTCGTCCTTGAGATTGATGGTGGCGTAATTGGCGAGATAGAGGCTGTCGAAAGTATCGTTTGGCGACGTCAACGTGACGAATAACAGGATCGCGGTCGAGCGTTTCTGTACCGTGACGCCTTGCGCCTGCACTGCTTGCGGCAACGACGATAGCGCGCTCGCCACCCGGTTCTGCACCAGAATCTGTGCTGCATCGAGATCGGTGCCAATCTTGAATGTGACCGTCAGCGTATAGCTGCCATCGCTCGAGCTGGTCGATTGCATGTAGATCATGTTCTCGACGCCGTTGACCTGCTGCTCGATCGGCAGCGCCACGGTATCCATCAGCGTGCGCGCGCTGGCGCCTGGATAACGCGTCGTCACCTGCACGGTCGGCGGCACGACATCTGGATATTGGGCGATCGGCAAAGCGTAGAGCGCGACTGCGCCAATCAAAATCATCAGGATGGCGAGAACATTCGCGAGAACCGGGCGCTCGATGAAGAATTTCGAGATCATCGTGAGACCGCAGCGCCTAGTTTGCAGCCGACGCGGAGCGCTGCTCGGCATCGACTTTCTCGCCCGGGATGGCGCGCATGATGCCGCCCACCACCACGCGGTCATCCTTGGCGAGACCGCTTTCGATGACGCGCAGATCGCCGACCAGCTGTCCGGGCTCGACTTCGCGCTGTTCGACGACGCTGTCCTTGTTGACGACAAGCACGTAGCGTCCGCCCTGATCGCTGCCGAGCGCGACATCGGGCACGAGCAGCGCCGGCCGCGTCCGCGCCGGAACGCGCACCCGCACGAAATAGCCGGGCAACAGCGTACGATCGCCGTTGTCCAGACTGGCGCGCGCCGCGAGCGTCCCGGTCGATGGATTAACGTTCGGCGCGACATAGTCGAGCTTGCCGCGGTGCGGATAACCGCTTTCGTTCTGCAACCCGACTTCGATGGGCATGCCCAGCAAATCGGCGACGGTTTCGCCGCGGCTGGCGAGGGTGGCGCGCACCTGCAGCACGTCGCGCTCGCTGGCGTTGAAATTTACCCAGATCGGATCGAGCTGCACAATGGTGGCGAGCACCGTGGGCGTCGACCCAGCGCCCACGAGCTGGCCGACCGATACCTGACGCGCCGTTACGACGCCGGCGAACGGCGCGGTGACGTCGGTATAGCTGAGATTGATCTCCGCCTGCTGTTCGTTGGCTTGCGCCGATTGCAGGTCGGCTTGCGCCGAATCGCGCTGCGCCAGCGCCTTGTCGTAATTCGCCTGTGTCGAAACCTGCCTCGTAATGAGATCGGCCTGGCGCTGGAACTCGGCCTGGGCCTGGGTCAGCGTCGCCTGGGCGCTGATGACGGAAGACTTCGCGGCGTCGACCTTAAGCTTGTATGGCTCCGGCTCGATGGTGAAAAGCGGCGTGCCTTTTTTCACGAAGTCGCCGTCGGTGTAGCTGATCGCTTGCACGAAGCCCTGCACGCGGGCGACCAGATCGACCGAGTTGACCGCCGCGGTGTTGCCGGTGGCGTCGAAATAGCGCGTGACGTCTTGCTCGACGGGCGTGGCGACGGTGACCTTCGGCGGCGGCGGCGCGGCATATTGGTTGTTCTGACCGCAGGCCGCCGCAGCGGCGGCGGTGGCGAAAAGGAGCGTGGCGCGGGCGAATGCGGCGGGGCTCATGCGCAAACCTCGTTGATTATGCTTGCGAATGCCGAACCGTGCTGGCGATCAATGCTGCGGCGGACACTACGATCCGACTTCGGGCGCGCCTTGGCAAGGCGAAACATCGCGCCGAGACGCAAGCGGCGCCAAAACACAACCGGCGCCATCACGGCGCCGATCGGTTACGATCGAGACGAAGTTCTGCGCGACGTGTGATCGTTACGAGCTCTGGTCGAGCACGGTCACGGCGCGGCGATTCTGCGACCAGCAGGAAATATCGTCGCACACCGCGACCGGCCGTTCCTTGCCGTACGAGATGGTGCGCATGCGTTGCGCCGATACGCCACGCGAGATCATATATTCGCGCACCGTCTGCGCGCGGCGCGCGCCGAGCGCTATGTTGTATTCACGCGTGCCACGCTCGTCGGCGTGGCCTTCAATGGTAAAGGCGTAGCGGTTGTAGTTATTGAGCCACTGCGCCTGCTTGTCGAGCGTCGCGCGTGCTTGATCCGACAGTTCCGAGGAATCGGTTTCGAAAAACACGCGGTCACCGACATTGACGACAAAGTCCTGCTGGCTGCCGGGGGTCGCGGCCCCGGCCATCGCCGTCTGATCGGGCTGCTGCTTGGCGCAGCCCGCGATCATGAGCCCCGCCAAGATAACGGCTGCGAATCCGGCGCCGCGGACGATACTCATCACGTTCATTCCGGTGCCTCCATTGCTTCCGTCATACTCCCTCCCCCCTCGCCGGGAGGCTAGGGAGGGGGTGGCTTCCGGGTCTAGCAGCGCCTTCGTTAAACGAAGGTTCCATCAACCTTGATGCAGCCTTGCAAAGCAGCTTCGACCGCGCGGAACCCCCGGAAAGCTTTTGCAATGGTTAATGAGGCGTCAATGCGGCGAGGATGTGATCGCCCGGGCACGGTCACGACAAAAGTGGCGACCAAGCGGGATCGGAGGCAAAGCTTGGCGTCGGAACCCGCTGCTGATTGCGTCCGGTAATATCGATCGTGAACAGCGAAGGTCCGGGACTGCCGACGGTGTCGCTGAAGTACATGATCACGCGTCCATTGGGTGCGAAGGTCGGCCCTTCGTTATGGAATCCCTCGGTGAGGATGCGCTCGCCGGAACCGTCCGGTTTCATCACGCCGATCGCGAACGTGTCGGCAGACTGCTTGGTGAAGGCGATGTAGTCGCCGCGCGGCGACCACACCGGCGTCGAATAGATGCCGTCGCCGAAGCTGATGCGCTGCGCCGGCCCGCCGGCCGCAGCCATGATGTAGATCTGGGGGTGACCGCCGCGGTCGGATTCGAAACAGATTTGCGAGCCGTCGGGTGCATAAGATGGCGCGGTATCGATCGCCTGGGTATCGGTCAGACGCGTCGTCGCCTTCGAGCGCAAGTCCATGACAAAGATGTTGGAGTTGGCGCCCTGCTGCAGACTCATGATGACGCTCTGGCCGTCTGGCGAGAACCGCGGCGAGAAGCTCATGCCGGGAAAGTTGCCGACGATTTCGCGCTGTCCGGTTTCGATGTTGAGAAGGTAAACGCGCGGATCGCCCTGGCCATAGGCCATGTAGGTGATCTCCTGGGTCGACGGCGAGAAGCGGGGCGTCAGCACGAGCTCATCGCCGCGCGTCAGATAGCGCACGTTGGCGCCGTCCTGATCCATGATGGTGAGCCGCTTGATGCGGCGTTCCTTCGGTCCGGTCTCGTCCACGAACACGATGCGCGTATCGAAATAGCCCTTTTCACCCGTGAGCCGCTCATAGATGGCGTCGGAAATGATATGGGCGATGCGGCGCCAATTGTCGGGCGTCGTGAAATATTGCTGGCCGGCGAGTTGCTGGCCGGCGAGCACGTCCCAGAGCCGGAATTCGGCCTTGAGGCGCCCGTCGCTCTGGCGCGTGACGCGGCCGGTCACGAGGGCCTGCGCGTTGATGGTACGCCAATCGGGAAAGTGCGGCACGTTGTCGACGCTCGCGATCTTCTCGAGGAAGGCGGCAGGATCGATCGGCAGGAAAAGACCGCTACCCTTGAGGTTCGCCGTGATGATCTGCGTGACGCCAAGCGCGGTGTCGTTATCGCTGTCCGCCCCGGCGAAGAAACTGGGAATCGCGATCGGCAGCGGCTGGAAATTGCCCTGGGTAATATCGAGGCGAACCACCGCGGCGGCATAACGCGCCGACAGCGTCAAACCGCCAGCTGCGGCGCCGAGCGCAAGCGCTCGCCGGCGCGTCACCGGGAAATCGGGTATTTGCCAAATCGTCATGGTATTTGAATTCGCCTGATCAGCCGCCGAGCAGCTCTTGAGGATCGAAGTCGAGTTGAAGGTCTTTCCACTGATCGTAATGCTCGGGCTTGAGCATGGTGAACGGCTGGCACAGCAGCAGCGCACGCTTGGCGCTCTCGGCAAGCGCGGGTCCTAGCGCCGAGGCCGTCGCTTCGACCAGAACCGGAGCTTGCGCCAAGGAACCGTCCGGCTTCAACAGAACGCGAAGAGAAACATGGATCTTGGTTGTCGCGTCGATGCCTGGCGGCGGACTCCAGCAATCGCTGAGACGCTTGCGCAGCGCATCGATCTCGCTTTGCGACAATTGAGCGTCTTGCGCGCCGATTGCCGCGCCAAGGTTAGCCGTGTTGTTGATCGCGTCGGCGGCCGCCATTTGACGCTGCGGCTCGCGATGGTCGAGCAATTCCGCGACTTGGTTGGCGTCGAATTTAGGGGCGTCGTGTGCCGGACTTTCCGGCGTCGGCTTATCGGGCGGCTGCTTGGCCGCGTCCTTCTTCAATAAATCGGCGATCTGGTCCGGCTTGTAGTCGGGCGCCTTGGGCTTGTCGGGCTTGTCTGCCGGCTTCGGGTCGGGCTTGGGCTGCGGTTTGGCCGCAGCCGTCTCGGTCTTGATGTCCGGCTTGTCCGCGACTTTGGCCGCCAGCTGATCGACCGGCTTGGGCTGGTCGACCTTGTCGGCAAGCGGCTTGATGTCGTCGACCTTCAGCTTCGGAGCGTTCTTCACGCCCTGGGTAAGCTGGGTGAAATCTTTGTCGGAAATGAACTGAACCGGCAGCGACGTGACCGGCGGCGCCTGCATCGGCTGCGCCGAGATGGCCACGAGCCCCAACGCCAGTGCGGTGGCATGCCCGATACACGATATGGTCAGACCAGGCTTCATCCGCCGCCCTGTTCGACCTCCGTCACCAGCGCCACCCGATGGTAGCCCGCCGCCGACAGGCGCCCCATCACGCGCATCATCGTACCGTAGTCAACCTTCTTGTCGCCACGCACATAGATCAGCTCGTCCAACGTACCGTTACGGGCGTCGATGATCGCCTTGAGCTTCGGCACCAGATCGTCAAGCTTAATCTCGTTGTTTTGCAGGTAAACCTTGCCTTCGACGTTGACCGAAACGGTGAGCGGCGCGTTATCCTGGCTGAGCGCTTTGGCCTGGCTCTGCGGCAAATCGATCGGCACGCCGACCGTGAGCAGCGGCGCCGACACCATGAACACGATGAGCAGCACCAACATGACATCCACGAACGGCGTCACGTTGATTTCGCTCATGACGGCGCGCCGGCGGCCTCTGCGCTTGCCGGTCGAGACCGCGCCTACGACGCTTGTCGCCATAACCGTCCCCTCAGCCGCGCTCGTCGATCTGCCGCGATAGGATCGCCGTGAACTCGTCGGCGAAGCCTTCGAGCCGCTGGGCCTGCCGGTTCACCTCGGTGGTGAACTTATTATAGAAAATGGTCGCCGGGATGGCGGCAACGAGGCCAATCGCGGTCGCGAACAGCGCTTCGGCAATGCCGGGCGCGACCACCGCGAGCGAGGTGTTCTGCGAGGCCGCGATCGACTGGAAGCTGGTCATGATGCCGGTAACCGTGCCGAACAAGCCGATGAAGGGCCCCGCCGAGCCGACCGTCGCCAGCACCAGAAGCCGCCGCTCCATATGCTCGACTTCGCGCGCGATGGCGACATCCATCACTTTCTCGATGCGCATCTGCAACCCGGCGAACGAGCGGGCAGGACCCTCGAAGCTGCGTTTCCATTCGCGCATGGCGGCGACGAACAGCACGCCGGTCGAGTGCTCGGGCTTGGCCGCGAGCGACTTATAGAGTTCGTCAAGCGACTGGCCCGACCAGAACGCCTGCTCGAAGTGGTCGCCAGCCTTGCGAATGCGCGAAAACAAGAATGTCTTGTCGATAGCGATCGCCCATACCCAGACCGAGCACACCATCAGCCCGGCAATCACCGTCTCGACGATCCAGTGGGCGTGCCAGAACAGCTGGAACAGCGAAAGATTCGATGATGTCAACGGTGCGACCGACTGCGCGATGTCGGCAGGGTTCATGCGACGTCCTTTCAGCGGCCCGACCGGGAAGGCTAAAACCACGGCCAAATCCAGCGCCACGACCGAAGCAGCGCACTGGCGCCGGGACCAAAGGGGCATAACGCAGCCGCTTCGCGCGCGCCGACCAAGAGCCGAAATTTCGCGAGGACCCGAGCCGGACCCGGCCACCGACCACCGGCCAGACCGAATTCATCGCGAAAATTGTCCAAACTAGGGCGCCACACCGGTCGTTCGGACGTAACGAAGCCCCAGCTGTGCTTAATGGGGCGTTAAAGCCCGGGAACTTGGACTTCCGACCGGCCTATTTCCCTTCATCTTCACCGCCCGCAACCGCAAGCAGATCGTGATCGGCCCGCATGGCAATCCGCAGCGGTTTCGGGATCGGCCGCGCCCGGCCGCCGCTGATGAAAGCGACACGCACGCGCGCCTCGACCAGAAGTTCTTCGCCCCGCATGATGCGCTGGCGCACCGTGGTGGAGGCGCCCTTCACCTCCTGTGGCTCGGTGACGATGTCGAGCACGTCGTCCATGCGCGCCGGCTTGAGGAAGTCGATATTCATCGAGCGCACGACGAAGGCGAAGCCCGGCGCTTCCTGCTCGGTCGCTTCGAACAGCGCGCGGTGGTCGGCGCCGATGAGACGCAGATAATTGGTGCGCCCGCGCTCCATGTAGCGCAGATAATTGGCGTGATAGACGATGCCGGTGAAGTCGGTGTCCTCGTAATAGACGCGCA
>Ga0074044_10000440_pt1 | contig 41140 bp, 29 predicted proteins | sample BogForMeECP23OM1_FD_94443 | JGI IMG/M metagenome (GOLD analysis project Ga0074044, IMG submission 94443) | Bog forest soil microbial communities from Calvert Island, British Columbia, Canada - Bog Forest MetaG ECP23OM1 | ecosystem: Environmental > Terrestrial > Soil > Wetlands ...
CACACATCGATCTTCTGCTCCGCGGAAAGCCCAAACCGTTTCCCTGGCTTCATAAACACCACCTTTAAAAAACAGCTTTATATCAGATGGTGTTGCATCGACCGTTTGAACCGGCACGACTTATCAGGCGCTAGGCGTAATCGCTTGCTTATGTCGATGTGTGTGACTTACGTTAGGCTCACTTCGGCCAGGACAACGTCTTCATGGAGCCGACGGAAACAACCAAATCGTACTAAGGAGACAGATCGTGAAGAGGGAAATTATCCGCGTCGAACCGTTTGACAGCAATTTCGAGAAATGGGGTGTGCCGGTCTCGACCTGCACTCGCGCCGGCGACATGATCTTTGTCTCGGGTCTGCCGCCATTTGATCCCAAGACCGGAGAACTTCTCGTCCACGCGCCTTTTGAACAGCAGGCCGAACGCTGCCTGGAAGAGTTAAAGACGGCACTTGAGGCGGCGGGATCCGACCTCGAGCACGTCTTGAAGGTCAACGCACTCTGTGTAAGCCCGGAGCACTTCAAGGCATTCAACGAAATTTACAAGCGCTACTTTCCCAAGAATCCGCCAGCCCGCATTTTCTTCTGCGTGCCGGTATGGACGGGCCCGTTTGATATTGAAATCGAGTGTATCGCGGTCCGGAAAGACTAATCTTATCCCGGCGGTTCGTTAGCCTGTCCATCGGCGAGCACCATACCCACCCCCTGAGCTGGCAGCGGTAAACGGACAAGTTGAATTGTTCTGATGGCCAGATGCAAGAAAAAACGCGGTGTGACCTCTCACGGTCACACCGCGCTAATTTGTGCTCTGGTTTAGAAGCGAAAACTTACCGTGCAACAGGCCGTTGAAATACGGGTCCCGTGCCAGGTCGCCGCAACACATAGCCCTGCGGCTGCCCATGGGAATGCGTATGCGCATGCCCATTCGAATGGCCGGCACCGATGTGTCCGTTGTGTCCGTTGCCGTTGCCATTTGCCGGCGCGGGCTGCGGCATCCGCGCCGGATTACCGATAGGGCGGAGAGTAACCGGCACTGCATGGACGTGATCGCTGATGGCCTGAAGCCTCTTGAGAATGGACTGCCACTGTTCCCAATCCAATTGCCGCAGGAACGGCCGCAATCCCTGGATGAACGGATCCTCGAGCAGCGCTTCACCGTCGGATTCCGGGATAAAGAAGCGGTTCAAGCCCACATTGAGCGCCTCGGATATTTTCTCCAGGGTGCCGAGGCTCGGCGTCATCTGGCCGCTCTCAATGCGGGACAAGTAGGAGCGCGAAACCTTCGAGCGCGACTGCAGCTGGCTCTGGGTCATCGCGCGCGATTCGCGCAGCTGGCGAATGCGCTGGCCGATATTCTCGACCGTCTGCTGGTTAGCGAACTTTTCCGACGTGGGCTCAGCGGCTGCTTCCTCCGGAGGTGCCGGTGGAGGTATCAGGAACTCCAGACGCTGAGGCAAGGCGCGCACACATCGGCGGCAGTTTCCCGTGCGCGTCCGGTACTGGACGAGACCACATGTCTTACAGCGAATGACTTCCCTATCCATTTCGAACGAATGCATCGTTTCTTTTTCTATTTGCACAGACACCGGTACTCCTCGCTGACTTTGTGCGGCGTGCGGATAAGGGGGGGAACCCCGGAACGTTGTTCAGGGGAAGGCAGAAAACTGGCGCGACGGGAGTATCGTGCGAGTGGCCATTTTCTGTCAAGAGTATTTTTGAACTATTTTTGTATATGCAGTCCTTCCCGTTGCCTCTCTACGAAAAGTTTTCGCTGTCCCTTCGGCCAGTCTCTCCAAATTTCTTTTCCGGCTCCACAATCTATTGTACTCTCTGCCGCGAACCACCATTGCCTTTGGGCCGCCCTCGCCACAAGAACGCCTCTGCCGCTCGACGATTGTCCCGGCCCATTTTGGAACATCAGCGGTGAGAACGCATGCCGGAACTCCCTGACATCACCGTTTACATCGAAGCCCTGGAAACCCGCATCGTTGGTCAGCCCCTCGAAGCTGTGCGCATCGTCAGCCCTTTTCTATTGCGGACAGCGACCCCTCCACTCGCAGACGCTGTCGGAAAAAGAGTCGTGCAACTCCGCCGCCTCGGCAAACGTATCTGCATCGGCCTCGAAGACGGCCTCTGGCTCGTCCTTCATCTGATGATTGCCGGCCGCCTCCACTGGCGCTCCATCGCTCCCGGCTCTCCCCGGCCCAAAATTTCTCCGCCTCGCGGTCTTGCTGCCTTTGATTTTATCAACGGCACTCTTCTTTGGACCGAAGCTGGCTCACAGAAACGCGCCTCCTTGCACGTCGTCCTCGGCGAAGACGGCCTCCGCTCTCTCGATCCCGGCGGCTTGGAAGTCCTCGACGCCCCTCTCGACCGCTTTGCCGCCGCGCTTCTCTCCGCCAACCACACCCTCAAACGCGCCCTCACCGACCCGCGCCTCTTCAGCGGCATCGGCAACGCCTACTCCGACGAAATCCTCTGGGAAGCCAAGCTCTCGCCGCTTGCGCTTACGCAAAAGCTCTCCGTCCCCGAAATCAAGCGTCTCTTCGACGCCATCCGCTCCAGCCTAACGCAGTGGACGGATCGCCTCCGCGCTGAATCCGCCGGCAAATTCCCCGAAAAGGTCACCGCTTTCCGTGAAGGCATGGCCGTTCACGGCCGTTACAAACTCCCTTGCCCGCGTTGTGGCACGAAGGTTCAGCGTATCCGCTACGCCTCGAACGAAACCAACTATTGCCCCACCTGCCAAACTTCCGGGAAACTCCTTGCCGACCGCGCCCTCTCCCGCCTCCTCCGCGAAGACTGGCCTCGCTCCCTCGACGAGCTCGATCTCCTCATCTCCAAGACCAAGTGATCCACCGCGCGTCCAAGTTAGTTGTTCGGCGGCTTGTTATGCGGGCCGGGATTCTTCTTGAAAACTTCGAACTGTTCTCCCCATCGGGCGACAAACTGACCCACAGCCCACTGCGCCATCACTGCTTGCTCCCAAGGTTGCAGAGCCATTCGCTGCAGCGGCTTCCCGATTCCATCCTTCGTGACCTCGCACACGAGGAGTTCGTCATTCGTCATCAAAACCAGCAGGCCCCACGTCGGCGCTCCAAACGCATCGATCGCCCCTGGATACGCCTTCGCCACCTGGTCCCAAGTCACTGGAAGCTCATCAAATCCGGTGATCTTCGCCGGCACGTGGACCGATGTCTGAAACGCCGCCAATTTGTCCGAGCATTTTTGCTCGCCCCAGCTTCCCCATCCTTCCACGACCCAATGCCCCCCGTTCCGCGCTGCGGTCCAATTCACGGCCGGCACTTCGAGTTGACAGTTCCCCTGCATAGACACCGGCACTCCCATAACCAGATCCCCCGGCTTCTCTGCCTTGTCGCTCAGAGCTTGCGCTCCCGCCGCTCCCACTACCGTCGAGATGTCGACAGGCTCTTTAAAATCGCGATCATCCATCTTGTACGTATAAACGGCGCTCAGCTGTCCATCTTCCGTTTGCCCAACTCCGATGTAATCTCCGGAAATAAACTCGATCGGGTGCGCACTCAGCGTCCCCTGGGCAATTCCCTTCGCTTCCTCTTCTGTCAACGAGCGAGGCTGAACCGTCTGCCCCAATGGAGCACTCCAGATAAACTCCTCTTTCTTGTCGCCCCGCGAGCCCAGCGTAGAGCCAACCTGCCAAAATCCATCTCGCCGCGGCACCAGCAGATTCGGCGCTTCTTCTATCTTGACGCTCCCGCCGGTGCGCGTAATCCAAAGCGTTCGGTACACTCCATACATAAAATCCTGATAGTTCTCCGCCGTTCCGCCGCCGAGCCGGAGCCCGAGCAACAAACCCGCATCCTTTGCAGGCAGCGCTTCCGCATGCAGTGGCGCGGTCGGAATCGGCGGCGTAGGCTCCGGATCGTAATGCTCATTGACTAAGTGAAACCGGTGCGTCGCACCTTTATATTTCAACCATTGATCGTCCACCCACGCCGTCGTCACAAGATCCAATCGCCCGCCGTTCTTCGCCGGCGCAAATTCCACTTTCTTGGCGAGGATTGGACATGCGCGGTCCTCCGAATAAGCGATGTATTGCGAGCAAAATTTCCCGCGCGTGAGCTCGTTCCCTTCCCGATCAAAGGCAACGGCGCCTCCCTGATACGCGTACTCGTCCGTGTCGCTCCATTGTTTGATTTCATCTCCATTCGGCGGCCATACCACGATCTCGTCGAATCCATCTCCATTCAAATCCTTATAAGAGAGCCAATCGCTCGGCGCATACAGCAGCGGCGAATCCCACTTCATCTCATAGCTGCCATTTTTGATTTCGCCGTAGATCAGCCTCGCAACATTGGTGAAATACATCGGCGGAGCGTTAGCGGGATCCTCACACGGACTCGCGCGCAACGCCGCAATCACGGATTCGGGTCCCGCCTTGCTCAAATGGCGCGCTTCCACTTCCAATTGCATTTGAATCTCTTCTTCTGTCGTCATGCAATCGGCTTCAGGCGAATTTCCGATCGTCCAAAGTACTTCGACTCCCCGCGTATCGCGCAGGATCGCGTCCGCAATTCCTTGCAGCTCCGGTTCCATCAGTTGCCGCGATCCCGTGCTCTGTCTCTGGCTAACTTTGAGATGGATCGGGAGCTTTTTGAATTTGTAGTCATAAAGGAAGTTGGGCTGTCGCTGGGGTGACTCGCCTGTTTGGACGAGGAAAGCGAATCGACCGTCTTCGAAAACGGAAATTGCTTCATTTTTCTGGAGCGCCGCAATAAACTCGCCGCGCTCTATCGGACAAGCGACCTTCGGCACGTTGATCGTATCTAGCCGGCCAGTGAAGATTTCCTGCCACAACACGGTTTTCCCCAGCACCTTTTGCGCGCACAACAGAAACTCCTCTCGCGGCGACATCCCGCGATGCTGAACCTGCCCGAAGGAAGGGCGACCCGTCACGAGCAAGAGCCCAAGCACTGCCAAGGAACGCGAGAGTTTCATGGTTCTCCTCCGCACGAACCGCTTTCAATGCCGCACCGCATCTCTATCTCTTAGTCTTCGGGAATCCCTCTCTTTCTTTCCATCAATACGCGCCTTGCGAGTCGAATGAGTCAATGCCGTGGGATGCCGTTTTCTGCAACAGTAAGGAAGGCAAAACTGTTTCTCAGCGCCGCTACATTTGTTGCGAACTCCAATCCGCCCCGCGGCTTTGACACCGCGCTTACAAAAACCATAAACTCTTAGCTGCAATCCGACCCCGCCGCAGTGGATGACCAGGGGTGTCATATGTGCCTTTTTCAGAACTTGTCGGCCGTTTTATGGAATCCGCCGCTTCCCAACGTTAGGTCAATAGGCAGTCAAACGCGCGCGGCTCTTGCGGGCGAAGAATTTGCCAGCCGTCACAAAACGGCCGGAGAACAGAACTCTTTCGCCCAGACCTTCTCTCCGAAGAACGTTCTCAACCCCAAAACTGCCAACGGCCCGCAGCAGAGACGTTCAGATAGAGAAGCTCTATTCCCGAACGATAGGGCTATGAAAGCGTGGCTCGATTTGTCAGGCGGCATGGAGCCGGTCGCTAGCTCCAGTGTGAGTCCGCAGATATGACATTGGGCCAAGAGGAACCCATCTGCTAGGAGCACAACGTCGGGTTTCAAACGGTATGGATTTTTTTAATGCATCCGTTCTCGCATTGCCAGCCATCAGAAGAGTTCTCGAAGGTTTAGAGGAGACATTATGAATCCCGGTAAGGCACTCAAACACGCAGCTAAATTTCTCTTGGCGCTATTGCTGCTACTCGTTAGTCCACTTCTTCTGTCGGCGCAGTCTGACCCCAAGCAGGACCAGCCGCCTCCACCAAAGAGGAATGCTCCGCCTTCGCAAAAACCCTCCGAAACACAAAGACCGCCAGCAAACCAAGGTAGACCCAATGGCGGTACCAAGCCTGCGCCATCGGGCGGCGCGCCTCAGAGCGGCAACAAGCCTGCTCCTCAGGGAGGCGGTAGGCCAGCTACCGGCGGTGGAGCTTCCCAGGGCGGTGGTAAACCTGCTACCGGAGGCGGCACTCCTCAAGGTGGCGGCAGACCCGCTCCTTCTGGTGGCACGGCTCAGGACGGAAACAAGCCGAATCCCCAGGGCGGCGGTAGACCCTCTACGGGAGGTGGCACTTCCCAAGGCGGGGGCAGACCTCCTACTTCCGGTGGCGCGGCTCAGGGCGGAAACAAGCCTGCTCCTCAGGGCGGCGGCAGGCCCGCTGCCGGCGGTGGCGCTTCCCAAGGCGGTGGTAAACCTGCTACCGGAGGCGGCACATCTCAAGGCGGCGGCAGACCTCCTAGTTCCGGTGGCGCGGCCCAGGGCGGAAACAAGCCGAATCCCCAGGGCGGCGGTAGACCCTCTACGGGAGGTGGCACTTCCCAAGGCGGGGGCAGACCTCCTAGTTCCGGTGGCGCGGCTCAAGGCGGAAACAAGCCGAATCCTCAGGGCGGTGGGAGACCCTCTACCGGCAGTGGCGTTTCCCAGGGTGGAGGCAGACCAACTCCCACTGGTCAGGTGAATCGTCCGGACGGCGGCAAAACGGTAAGAACCCAGAACGGCAGCACTCTCCAATACAACAAGACCGGCAGGCTGGACGCCGTTGTTACAAATCGCGGCACGGTAGCCCGATACAATCCTCAAGGCGGCGTTCGCACCATCCAAACCGCCAACGGCACCACGGTTTTCCGCGGCCCGGGCGGCCAGCGCCAAATCACCACCGTATACCGCGGCCCGAACGGCCAGATCAATGGCCGGGTCATCACCACGGGTCCGAATCGCGGATATGTAGAGCGTAGCTATCAACGCGGCGGTGCCACCTACATGCGGCGCACCTACGTCTACGGCGGACATACTACCGTTGCCGTCTACCGCGGCTACGGTTACCGCGGAGTTACTTATTATCGCTACGTTCCCCCGTACTACTATCGTCCAGCCTTCTACGGATGGGGCTACCGTCCATGGGGTCCGCCAATCGTATATACAGGTTGGGGGTGGTACGGTTCTCCGTGGTATCGATCCTACGGCTATTATTTTGCGCCTTATCCGGTTTACCCCTCGGCCGCGTTTTGGCTGACCGACTACCTAATCGCGCAAAACCTCCAGGCTGCCTATGCGGCGCAAGCGGCCGCCAACGCCAACGCGGCGGCAGCAAACGCGAATGCGGCAGCAGCAAACGCTAACGCCGCCGCGGCACAAGCTCAATACCAGGCTGGAGCGTCTCAGCCGCAACAAACGGCAGATGCACAGGTCACGCTGACCCCAGAAGTGAAGGAGCTGATTGCCCAGGAAGTGCAGCGCCAGCTCGCCGCACAACAAGCTGCTGCGGAGCAGACAGCGACGGCCGGGGCCGCCCCTGCTCCCGATGCACAGCCGCCGACAACGAGCACTGACGACGTCCCTGCAGCTCTCGACCCCAGCCTTCGCGTCTTCGTCGTTACGACGAGCCTTGATGTAACCGCGAATGATCAACCTTGCACTCTCAGCCCCGGTGACGTTCTCATGCGCACCGAAACCGATCCCGACCAGAACAACACCCTCGCCGTCAATGTTGTCAGCAGCCAGAAGACGGACTGCGCGGGCGGATCGACTCCTCGCATCCAGGTCGCCGACCTCCAGGACATGCACAATCAATTCTCTGAGCAACTCGACTCTGGCTTGGAAACTCTGGCCAAGAATCAAGGCAAGGACGGTATTCCTACTGGCCCGGCCGCCGATCCCCAGAAGAATCCTGACGGCACAGCCGCTCCGGACCTCACCGCCGCCGCCGACTTGAAAAAGCAGCAGCAGGAGGCAAACCAAGCCGAGAAAGAGGTTCAGCAAGACGCGCCCCCGACGGGCAGTCCCGAAGGGAGCAATCAATAAAACAAGCCTCTGCTCGCGTGCCGGAGTCACATTCGACGGGGTGGCTTCGAGCAGGGGCTTGATCTGGGGAAAGCGAGTCCGCACTCAGACTGGCTTTCCCCAATCATTCAATCTCGTGGTCCACTAGCATTCTTCAACTAACGCACTCGGAGGAAGAGGCTCATGTTTGCAAAGTTCAGTTCCGTGTTTGCGGCTGCAGCAATTCTTACAGCGGCATTTTTCGGCGCCAGGACGGCGCAAGCACAAGACGCTTCACCCGGCCTTGCCGATCAGCTCAAATCCCAGTACAAGATCGCCAAAGTTGGAATGGACTCCACAGGCTGGTCCGTCACCGAGCCGGGCACTGTTCTCGTCATCCAAAAGGGCGGAATCCTTGGTGTTCCGCCGGCAAATCTCGCGATCGCAACAGCCACCTTCAAAGACGGTGAACTGCACGGCCCCAATGGGGTCACTGTCGCCATGGTCGCCAAGGTTAGCCGCCAGCTCACCATCGGTGAAAAGGTCTACATCTTTAAGATGGACCTCAACGCCAAAAGCGACAAAATCTCGTTGTTCATTATCGAGTGCGACGCCTGCAACAACGCACAGCAGCCCGCTGCTTACAAAGCTCTACTCGTCTTTCAATTCCCAAAGGGCTATCTCGATAAAGCGGACGCCTCGCAAGTTCAAGATGTGATCAGCCAGGTTCTCGCGCCGGATTCGAGTTCAGGCTCAAATGATCAGCAGCAAGCGCCACAGCAGCAACAGCCCGCACAGTCCCAGCAGCCTGCAACGAGCCAGCCGGACTCTGCGCCGACGACTGTACAGATCGGCCAAAGCATCGACCAGGTCAAAGCCGTTCTCGGAACACCGGAAAAGGTTTTCGATGTCGGCAAAAAACAGATCTTCGTCTACAAAGACGTCAAAATCACCTTCGTCGATGGCAAAGTCTCCGACGTCCAATAGCCAGGGTGGGGACATACGCCTCGCGTCCCCTTCTGCTTGTGCACCTTCTTAAGTGTGCCTCCGCGAATCAAGCTTCTCCGCGTTATTCTTTCTGTTCACGAGCTACCAATCACGCGTCGCCAGCGGCGGATTGCCCTTCCTGCGATACACTACTGACTTCGTAACCCGGAGAAACGCATGCCCACACGCCTTGATGCCTGGAAGCTGCTTTGCGAATTCACCGAATCAGAAAGCCTGCGCAAGCACATGCTGGCCGTCGATGCTTGCGTTCGGGCATATGCGCGCAAGCAAGGCGCCGATGAAGAGCTATGGGGAATCACGGCGCTTCTCCACGACTTCGATTACGAGCGCTGGCCCAACAACGAACACGCCGCCGATGCAGGTCATCCCGCCGAAGGCGCGAAAATTCTGCGCGAACGCGGTTATTCCGAAGAGATCGTTCGCGCCATTCTTTCGCATGCTGATTATTCCGGAGTCGCGCGGCAATCGCCACTCGAACACACGCTTTTCGCATGCGACGAGCTCGCCGGATTTCTCACGGCATGTTCTTACGTCCGCCCTTCCAAGAGCATTCTCGATCTCGAAGTGGACTCCGTGAAGCGCCGGCTCAAAGACAAAGCCTTCGCAAAAGGAGTGAGCCGCGAAGACGTCCGCAAAGGCGCGGAAGAACTCGGCATTCCCCTCGAAGAGCACATCGGTTTTTGCATTTCCGCGATGCGCGAGGAAGCCGACGCGCTCAGTCTCCGCGGCAACATCGGCGCGCAAGCCGCCGGCTCTTAGTTTGTGATTTCAGCCCGGTAACGCGGCGGCCAAGTCGATCGACCCGCCTCTTTGACCCTGATGGACGTTCAGTTATGTTGACGCGTAGCTTATAATGCCCCCTGCCCTCTTATGGCCTGGCTACCTCATTCGCCGCTGAAACCAGCGGAGCACAGCACGGTCTCCTTGTCCAGCTGTCGAAGCACGCGGTGCCAAATCCTGCGAGCTGTTTCCGCCTTCGCCATTTTTGTAACGGCATGGTTGGCCGCTTGCGCCGGCGGAGGTTCCGGTGGCTCCGGATTTGGGCCGCCGCCCCCGCCCCCGCCGCAGCCTTCGTTAAGTCTGAGTATGAATCCGCCTTCGGCGACGTTGGCCCCGGGCTCCTCCACAACCGTGACAGTCTCTGCTGTGGTAACCAACACTACGGCGACGCCTTCGTTCTCTTTGAGTGATCTGCCCGCAGGCGTCACCACAACGTCTGTCTTTCCTATGACGGTATCTGCGGGTGGAGCGCAGGTTACGCTGCAGGCCGCCGCGTCCGCTCCGCTGGGCCAATTCCAAATGAACTTGAGCGGCCAAGCAGGCACAGCCACATACAACAGCCAGGTTGCCATCACTGTGACGAATACTCCGCCTCCCGCGTTTTATTTCTTGGGTGGCCAGTTCGGCGAGATAGCGGTACCGATCGGCGGCTCTGCGAACTATACGTTCCTCACCGGTGTCGATAGCCCTCCAACCTACACCGTGACCATGTCCGTGGTCGGCCTGCCGGCGGGAACGACCGCTACGTTTTCACCGAGCACGATTACTCCCGGGCAATCAGGAACCGTGACGATAACGGCGGCGAGCAATGCGGGATCCGCGCAGAACTTGACGATTACCCTGCTCGGTACGCCGAGCGTCAGCACGGTCGCGAGTGCGGGCCTTTCCGTCTTGCTGGATGTCACGCCACCACCGGGACATCTTTCAAACAATAGAACGGCGTATGTGTCCACGGAAGGCACACCCTACTGGGCGGCCTACGACAGCCTCCATCAGCTGGTATTTTCCAGCAATCATTCGTGGAATCGGCTGGACGTCATTTCCGCGACGACCCACCAGATCCTGAAATCCATTCCGATATGGGATCCGCGGGGCGTGGATATGGCCACGGATAATTCTCGAGTCTGGGTGACGACGGGTTCGCAGCAAGTGTTCGAGATCGATCCGGTAAGTCTGAGCGTCGTGCGGCATGAGTTGCCGAACGACGCGCAGCTTTCAAACCTAGCTCCTCAAACCTGGGAAGGAAATCTGATCTACGCTCTGTCCGACGGCACGGTTCTGCTGAACTTTTCGCACGCTACGGGCGATGGATCGCAAATTCTGGCCATTTGGAATCCAACGACAAATGCGCTGACCTCTTTGCCAACGCCTTCCTCGGCTATGGGAACGCCCATGCCGGGAATCATCATGAAGTCCGGCGACGGCAGCCGCGTCTATTCGATCTCGGGAGATTCCAGCGGCAGCTCGTACTACTACGATGTGGCCACAAGCTCCGTAAGCAATGTAATCACGCTGGCGGGCTATGCCGTCGCGGCGGCGGCGGATCTGCACGCTTCGCATGTGGCGGTCTACGACGCTTCGGGGCTGAACATGTACGATGGAAACCTCACGCCTTTGGGGCCGCTCCCGGGGGGAGGGCTTGCGGATTTTCTACTACAGGGCGGAATGGTGTTTAGCCCGACCAACGGGAATCTGTATGAGGTCTGCCAGCCGGCGTTTAGCCCGCTCATCATGACGATCAATTCCCAGACGCTAAATGTGCTGGGGATTGCACCGGCAATGCCGATGATTCCTGTGATGACCGAGATGTCCAATGGGTTTGACGTGGCGCTGCCGATCGCCGTCGATTCGACCGGTATGGTGATTGGTGTCCAGGACTACGGAATCGTTTTCGACGACTCCGCATTTTACGAAAACCTTGTTCCCAATCAGCCGGGCACCCCGGTATATCTCCAGCACATGAGCCCCTACTTTGGTCCGCTGAGCGGAGGAACGAGTTCCGGAGGCTTTGGGAACTCCTTCGATCTCACTCCGGATGTCTGGTACGGGCCCAACAGGGGAAAAGCGAGTTTGGGCAACGGCGGTGTCCTGACCATCACGTCTCCGCCGACGACGGTTCCGGGGCCAGTGGACATCAAGATTTTTTTTCCAGATGGCATTGAGGTTTATGATCCGCTGTTTTTCTCGTACGGTCCGGATGTTCAATACAATTACTTCTCAGGTTCCGGGCCCAACGGCGACGTTGCAGGACGAATCGCGGGATTCGGAATGCCCCTCGATGGCAGCGGCGGGACTCTCACGGTGGGGGGAACGGCTGCTGACATCACTACGGTCCAAACGCAGTATCTGCCCTTCACCGGGTCTCCCTTCCCAAATACGTATCTCAATTTTGTGATTCCACCAGGGTCGCCGGGATGGGCGAATGTGACCGTGCAGACGCCAGACGGCTCCTCTACTCTGCCGAGATCGCATTTCTATGCCAAGAGCGTGATGGACTACCTGTCAGCCGATAAATTCAATGCGGTACTTTTTGATCCAGTGCGCGAACAGCTTTATCTGTCTACGACCGGCCAGATCGACGTCTTCTCGCTCACCTCGAGTCAGTTTCAGACTCCTATAACGCCTCCAGCGCAAGGCGCCAGCAAACAATTCGCTGGCATGGCGCTGACGCCAGATGGAAATTCGCTGATTGCGGCCGATATCACGGACGGCTCCATCGCTGTAATTGACCTGAACAACCCTTCAAGCAGCACTCTGATCCCAGTCGCCCCGCTAAATACGCTAGATACGCCATGCATTCTCGGCCCGTCTTACGTTGCCGCTACTTCTACAAATCTGGCGTTTGTGAGCTATGGCGGGCTCCCCGGCCCCGGCTGCGGCGCTTACGGCCCGACTTATCTTATCGACTTGGTTGCGGAGACTTCGATTCAACTTCCCTACGATCCCAACTGTTCTGGTTTGAGCGGCCCGACTCTCTATGGCGCAGGGTTTGTCTCGGCCTCGCATGACGGCACGAAGGTCGCCTTGGGAGGGGGAGTGGGAGCTCCAGGAGGTTTCTGCATTTACGACGCCGTCCAAAAATCGTACACACAGCTTGCCACCTACCAGCTTTCGGGGGCGGCAATCTCAGGGGACGGAAATGTTGCGGCGTCGGACAACCAGCTCATCGACTCGACGTCGCACCTCATTGGCCGCATCGCTTTGCCTGACATCTACTACCTGTCTTTCAATTTGAGCGTCCCCGGCATCTATCCGCTGTTCGAGCCGCAAATCAATGATGCCGGAAGCCTCTATTTCATGGCCTACTCGGATTTCTTCGACATCATTGATTTCCAGCACGGCCAATTGAGGATGCGATTCTCGCTCGCGGAGACTCTACCTAACGTTGTCGCGCCGATGGCGCTGGATTCCAGCGGACAGCGCGTGTTTCTCATTACGAGCACCGGGTTGACGGTGATTGATCTCGGAGAAGCTCCTCTGTCCATCGGTTCCCTCAGCGTTTCGCAGGCGGCCCCGGGAACGCAAATCACGCTGCGCGGGAGCGGCTTCAACAGTTCCACGACGGCAACCATTGGGGGCCAGCCAGCCTCTGTAACGTTTGTGGACTCGGAGACCCTGCAGGTAACTGTGCCCGTACTGAGCTCAGGTCCGGCCGACTTGGTGCTGACGAATCTCGATGGCACAGTCTATACGCTCAATTCGGCGGTCACGATCCCGTAAAGACGTTCGGAAAGCGCACTCACGACAAAAGAGGGGGTAGAGACCGGTACGCTGTTTGTGCAGCCCAACGTGCATCCAGTTCCGCGACGCGCAGGGAAACGGATTTGGCTTTCGTCCCTGGAAGCCCTGGACCCCCAGCGGACCCATTAGGAAGCTAACAAGGTTGGGAGGAAAACCGAAGATGAGTTCACCTACTGCGCAAACAAATTCGGAACGCGAGAATCTGTTGCAGCTTCTGCGTCGGACCGAGTCGCTCTACCTCGCCACGCTGGAAGGCGTTTCGCCCGCCCAAGCAGGCTTCAGGCCAGCGCCGGAGCGGTGGTGCATCCTGGAGATCGCCGAACACGTCGCCACAACCGAAGAATTCATGAGCAGGTTCACGGTAACTGCTTCTCCGTCGACCGAGGAAACCGACCTAAGCATGGATCAAAAGATTCACCGCTTTGCCGCGGACCGCGGACGCAGATTTTCGGCGCCGGACGGCACACGCCCGTGCGGCAGATTTGGCAGTCTCGCAGAAGCCGTGGCAACGTTCCGCAACGCACTCCAGAAAACAATCGAGCATCTGGAACAAACTTCATCCGACTTGCGGCGATCGCGCGTGATGCATCCCGCAGCGGGTAACATTGATGTCCATCAGAATCTGCTGATCATGGCTTATCATCCGGAGCGCCACGCAAAGCAAATCGAAGAGATCAAAACCAGCGAAGGCTATCCAAAGTAATACGGCGAGCAGCTATTTGGAGGCCGCTCCAAGAGATCGAAAAACTTTTCGATCACTCGTAACGCAGAGCGATTAGCGGATCGACGCGCGTGGCGCGGCGCGCGGGAACATAGCAGGCCAGCAGAGCGACTGCGGCCAGGAGAATCGTCACGCCCAAAAACGACGCGGGATCATACGCGCTCACGCCATAAAGCAGATGCACGAGCGCGCGCGATAGCGCGAACGCAGCTGCCAAACCGATTGCAGCGCCTATCAGAAATAATTTGAAGCCCTGCGAAAAAATCATGCGCAAAACGTCGCGTGGTTGGGCGCCAAGGGCGACACGAACGCCGATTTCCTGCGTGCGCTGCGTAACGGCAAAGGAAAGGACGGCATAAATCCCCAGCATGACGAGCAACAACGCCAATCCCGCGAAACCGCCCAGCAACGATGCCTGCATTCTCCGCGACGATAGATTCTCGTCGACCAGATCTTCGAGCGGCATCACCCCGGCGACAGGCTGTTCCTTGTCCACCGCCCAGACCTGCTGCCGCACGATTTCCGCCAGCGCCATCGGATCACCCGAAGTTCGTACCGCAAGAAACTCCGGGTCAAAGCCATCGTCCTGCTGCTGGTACGGGAAATACATTTCCGCTCGCGCGGGAATATCGAGGCCGGCCTGATGAATGTCACCGACTATTCCAGCCACGGTAATCCATGGAGACTTTCCGCTGTAGCCTCCGGTTTTGAAGCGTTTTCCGACGGGGTTTTCCCCAGGCCAATAATTTCTCGCCAGGGTCTGATTGATGAGCGCGACCGGAGGTTTTCCGAAGCCGTCGCCCCGTTCGAATAAACGGCCTTCGATGAGCTTCATCCCCAGCGCGGGGGCATAATCCTTGCTGATGATGCGCACGTTTGGAATGAGCGCGTGTCCGGGTGCGGGCTCCGGTTTTCCCTCGAGCGTGACGCCCATCGCGCCGCCGGGATTCGTGAGCGGAATCCAAGTGGTATAGCCGGCCGCAACGACGCCCGGGAGATTCTCGACTTTTGCAAGCACTTGGTCGTAAAAAGCAGTCCGGGTCGCGAAAGCTTTGTATTTCTGGTGCGGCAGCGGCGTGTGCATGACAAGAACATGATCGGCGCGAAAGCCTGGATCGAGATGATAGAGATTTTGCAGGCTGCGAATCATGAGCGCGCCGCCGGTCAGCAAAACGATGGCGAGAGCGACCTCGCAAATGACGAGGGCATCGCGTAGTCGTTGACCTCCAGATCCGACGCCGCTCTGGCCGCCGCCCTGTTTTAACGAAGGTGTGAGATGAAATTGTGAGACGCGCGAGGCAGGGATGATTCCGAATAGGACGCCGGTGGCGAGAGTGACAGCTAGCGTGAACACGAGCACGCGCCCGTCAACACCGGTCCCCGTCAACGGAGCAATGCCCGCCGGAATTAACGTGGCAAGGAATTTTGTTCCCCAGACGGAGAGAAGCAGTCCCGCGAAGCCAGCAATCATCGCGAGCAAGACGCTTTCCGTCAACATCTGCTGGACAATGCGGCCGCGCGTGGCGCCCAGCGCGAGCCGCATTGCCAGCTCTCGCCTGCGTCCGGTGGCGCGTGAAAGCAGAAGATTCGCAACATTGGCGCACGCGATGAACAGAACGAAACAGACAGCTCCGACGAGCATGAGAATGGCGGGGCGAACGTCCCCAGCGAGTTCTTCGCGAAGAGGGACGGCGAATGCTCCAACCTTGGAGTTCGAATCGGGATGCTCCTTTTGCAATTGCTGGGCGATCACCGCCAGATCGGCGTTCGCGCTCTGGAGCGATACTCCGCGCTTGAGGCGGGCGACAACTTCTAAGAAATGGCTGCCGTGATTGGCAAGTTCTTCCTTCGTGAAACGCTCGGCAGTCCAAAGCTCCGCTTCGCGGTCTGGAAACTGAAAGCCGCGCTTCATCACGCCGATCACGATGCACTTCTCATAGTTCAGCGAGATTTCTTTGCCGAGAATCTGCGGATCGCCGCCGAATCTTCGAAGCCAGAGACCGTGACTGAGAATTGTCACAGGCGTTGCGGCAGGAACGTCATCCTCGGGGCGAAAGTCGCGGCCGAGCTCAGGAGTCACATCCAAGACGGAGAATAGATTTGCAGTCACCTCTCTCCCTGTAAGCTTTTCCGGAAGGCCCTCGCCGGTAAGATTGAAAGAGCCTCCAAAACCGGTGGCGGCAACGTCGTCAAAGACCTGATTGCTCGTCTTCCAATCCCAAAAATTTCCAGGCGCGGGAGTGTCCTTGGGGAATCCGTACGCCGAAGCGTCTTCCCATACCATGACGAGCCGGTTCGCATCGCGATACGGAAGCGGTCGCACCAATACGTTATCGGCAATGCTGAAGATCGCGGAGTTTGCGGCAATTCCCAACGCAAGAACGGCTACCGCAAAAAATGTAAAACTGGGACTTTTGCGCAGCATGCGAAGACCGAAACGCGCATCGTTCAGCAAGTTCTCCAAACAATTTGTACGGCGAGCTTCGCGGCAATCTTCTTTGACTTGCTCGACGCCGCCAAATTCACGCAACGCCGCGCGACGCGCCTCCTCGGGCGCCATTCCCGCGGCAAGATTTTCTTCGGTTTGCCGCTCGATATGAAAGCGCAGCTCCGAGCCGAGTTCCTGCTCGACGGCATTCCTTCGCAGTAAGGAGCGAAGCCAGTTAGATAAGTTTTGAACCCAGCGCATGGCGCGTTCCTCCTCAGACGGTCTTCAAGACCAGTCCGATCGCCGATGACAACCGCTCCCAATTCGATTCCTCTGCCTGCAAATATTTCTGGCCGGCGCGCGTGAGGGAATAATATTTTGCGCGGCGATTATTCTCCGATTCGCCCCATTTGGCTTGAATCCAGGCCTGCTGTTCGAGACGATGCAGCGCGGGATAAAGCGCGCCCTGATTAACTTGCAGTACGTTCTTCGAGACGCGGCGAATGCGCTGAGCAATGGCCCAGCCGTGCATGGGCTCGAGCGCGATGGTCTTGAGGATGAGCAGGTCGAGAGTGCCTTGGACGAGGTCGGTGGGTTTGGTCATTCAGGCTTCCCCTTAGTTACTGACAGGGATTATGCAAGCACTCCTGTCAATAAGCAAGGGGAAGAAAGGGCTTCCGCTGAGTCAGTTTCCGGCTACCCAACTAACCGCGCGTTGAAAGTTGGCTGGCGTGCCCCGGAGACGTGTGGCGAGAGATCTCGCCGTAAATCGCGCTCGCAAACGTCTGGGCAACGAAGAGTGTTGCAAGAACAGTGCGGAAAATGGGACCATTCCGCCCGTGCTGGTGCGGATGGCAGTACGCCGGGAGTGCTCCGCTGAAAAATCGTTCCACGATTTAGGAAATGAGTCAGATGAACGTACAACGTAATCGTTTTCGAGGTCAAAAAGAAATGGCCGGATTGCTTTTCCTGCTGCTGCTCGCACTCTTTGCTTTCGCTGACGATAAGCCTTCCGAAGTAAAGGGCGGCAACGGAATCGTCCTGCCCCCTCCACCTCCCACGGAAGCGAAGCCGCTCACAGAGACTGTTCAAGGGACCACGCTCACCGATCCCTATCGCTGGCTGGAGGACGCAAAAAGTCCGGCCACCCGCGCCTGGATCGACGAACAGATGAAATACGCCGAACAATACCTTTCGCAGGTGAAGATTCGCCCCGAAATCGTCAATGAACTCACGAAACTCGAACGCGTCGAGAGCTACAGTATTCCGGTCGAGCGCGGCGGGAATTATTTTTTCAAGAAACGCCTTGCGGACGAAAACCAGGGATCGATCTATTTGCGGCGTGGATTGCACGGTCAAGACGAGCGGCTGGTCGATGCCACGAAACTGAGCGCCGACCAGAATACGTCTGTGCAGCTGAATGACCTTTCCAAGGATGGCGCGCTGCTGGTTTACGGAATTCGATCCGGCGGCGCCGATGAAGAGTCGGTCCACTTCCTGGATGTCGCGAAGAGGGCGGAACTGCCTGACACTCTTCCTTCTGCGCGTTATCAGGGCGTTCAGCTCAGCCCCGATAAACAAGGAGTCTACTATTCGCGCGCCGACCCCGCGGGGTCGCTGGTCTTCTACCACAAGTTCGGAACACCCACCGTGAGCGATGAGCTCGTGTTCGGCAAGAGCTTCGAAGGCGAGAGCTTCGGCCCTATGCAGCTCATCGGGGCATGGATCTCCGATAACGAACGCTATCTTCTCATCAGCGTACAGAACGGTGTCCCGGCCAAGCGCGTCGATATCTACGTGAAAGATCTGCGTAAACCTGGTTCGCCGATCCGTCCAGCCATCCATGGAATGGATAGCCGCTTCAACCCCACGAACTTTGGTGACGATCTATATGTGTTAACCGACTACCAGGCGCCGAACTATCGCGTTGTAAAGGTGCAGATCTCCGATCCGCAACCGGAGCGCTGGACGGATATCGTGCCGGAAGGCAAGGACGTCATCTCGGGCATGTCGATTGTTGGCGGGAAACTCTTCGTCACTGGATTGCATGATGTGGTGACGGAAACCCGCATTTTCACGCTCGATGGCAAGCAGACGGGCAGCATCGCGTACCCGACCCTCGGCGCTGCTACCGAATTGTTCGGCCGCGAAGATTCCAGGGAGGGCTTCTACAGCTTCGAGTCCTTCATCATCCCGCCAACCATCTATCACTACGACGTCAACACCGGGAAAACGGAAATCTTTGCAAAACCGACGGCACCCTTCGCCTCCGATCAATACGAAGTGAAGCAGGTTTTCTACAAATCGAAAGACGGCACGCGCGTGCCCATGTTCATCTCGTCGAAGAAAGGCGTCAAGCGCGATGGCAACGCGCCCACTCTGATGTCGGCTTATGGCGGATTCCTGATAAACCTGACCCCGCTGTGGAACCCCGAATATGCCTGGTGGATGGAACAAGGCGGTTTCTACGCTCAGCCCAATCTGCGCGGCGGCGGTGAGTACGGCGAGAAGTGGCACCAGGCGGGGATGTTCGAACATAAGCAGAACGTCTTTGACGACTTTTTCGCGGCGGCTCAGTATTTGGTCGACGAGAAGTACACTTCGCCCAAGCGCTTTGCCATTCGAGGACGCTCCAACGGCGGTCTATTGATGGGTGCTGCCATCACTCAGCACCCGGAAATGTTCGGCGCCATCTGGTGCGGATATCCGCTGCTGGACATGATCCGCTATCAGAACTTTCTGATTGGCAAGTGGTGGACCACGGAATACGGATCCTCCGATAATCCCGACCAGTTTCCTTACCTCCTCAAGTACTCGCCCTATCACAACGTGAAAGCGGGCACAAAGTACCCCGCGATCATGTTCAACACAGGCGACAGCGATACACGCGTCGACCCTCTGCACGCGCGCAAAATGACCGCGCTCGTCCAAGCCGATAACGCCAGCGACCGGCCGATCCTCTTGCACTACCAAACGGTAAGCGGGCATAGCGCGGGCGTTTCCATCACCCAGGCCATTAAAGACACCGCAGATGAATTGGCGTTCCTGTGGAATGAGGTGAGCGGTAAGTAGGTTCAGCCAGTATTTGCTTTTCCGGACTGAGACTCGCTCCGGGTTACTGAAGTCCCGAAGTCCGGCTGACAGGCTGGCCACTGGACTTTCGTCTAGAAGGCCACGAATTGCCCCGCCACAGGAACGAGGGCCGATCCAGAACGGACCTCGATGCGTCTTGGACGGTTGATTTGTATTAGGCGGAGACCCGTGCATGGGAATTCGTATTCAAATCAATCTCAGGCTAAAATGTAGGAGTAATGCTCACCCAGATCAAAGGAACGGACGCGGCAGCTGCCGGGCGGCCGCGGCGCAAAACTTACGGCGTCCGCGTTGGCCATGTCCTTGTTGGCGGCGGCGCGCCGATTGTCGTGCAGTCCATGACGAACACGGACACTGCCGACGTAGCGACGACCTATAAGCAAACTGTCGAGCTTGCCGAAGCAGGTTCTGAGATTGTGCGTTGGACGGTGAATGTGCCGGAAGCAGCGGCGGCCGTGCCGGAGATCAAAAAGCGCTTGCTGGACGCTGGTTGCAACGCGCCGATCATCGGGGACTTTCATTACAACGGTCACGTGCTGCTAACGAAGTTTCCGGAGTGCGCGAAAGCGCTGGACAAGTACCGGATCAATCCGGGCAACGTGGGCGCGGGGCAGCGGCGCGACGAACAATTCTCGACAATTTGCAAAATTGCGCGCGACAACGGCAAACCGGTGCGCATCGGTGTGAATGGCGGCTCGCTCAATCAAGAGCTGGTGATGCACAAGATGCAGGAGAACACCGACAAGAACCTGGGCAAGGAGTCCGAAGAGATTATTAATGATTGCATGGTTCTCTCGGCGCTGCAGTCGACGGAATTGGCACTGGAGAGCGGGCTGCGGCAGGATCAGATTATTATTTCCTGCAAGACTTCGCGGCCGCGCGATCTGATCACCGTGTACCGCGATTTGTCTGGCAAAACGGAGCAGCCGCTGCATCTCGGCTTGACCGAAGCCGGGATGGGGATGAAGGGCCAGATTTGGTCCGCGGCATCGCTGGGCGTTTTGCTTTATGAAGGAATTGGCGACACGATTCGCATTTCGCTGACGCCGAAACCTGGTGGCGACCGGCGCGAAGAGGTTTATGCGGCTTGCGAACTCCTGCAGGCACTGGGGTTGCGGTCCTTTTCGCCGAGCGTGACGGCTTGCCCAGGCTGCGGGCGCACCACCAGCACGACTTTCCAGGAATTGGCGGAACGCATCCAGGACTACATCCGCGACAGCATGCCCATCTGGAAGACACAATACGAAGGCGTGGAAACGATGACGCTCGCGGTGATGGGATGCATCGTGAATGGTCCTGGCGAATCGAAGGCTGCGAATATCGGAATTAGTCTGCCGGGCACGGGCGAAGCGCCGCGCTGCCCGATCTATATTGATGGGAAGAAAGATGTGACGCTCGAAGGAACCTACGACGAGCTGGCGACAGCGTTCCAGTTGCTCGTCGATAATTACATCGCGAAAAAATATCCCCGCAAGACCGAAGAAGTTGTTCCCGCCGGCCGCTGACCTTAAACGAAAAAATGCCGGACTACGGAAGCCGGGGCGATTGCGGAGTCGCGACGCTACGCAATTTTTCGAGCGCCATCAGGCGTGCGCGTGAATAAGCCTGACGGTCTTCAAGCAACTGATGTGCCCAGTGAGCGCCAATCGCGATGGCGTGAAACTCGAAGGCGAGGCGCGTGGCGTCAAGTTTCGGGTCGAGGTGGCCGGCCTCCTGGGCCTTTTTCACAGAGCTGGTGATGCAGTCAATCCACTCGTGCATGATTTCGGCGATGCGATCGCGCACCACGCCGAGCCGGCCATCGAACTCGAACGAAGCGGCGGTAAAAAAACATCCACCCTCGAACACTCGTTTTTCGACGAGAGCCAGCCAATGATCGATCAAGGACCACAAACGCGGCATGCCCTTGGGAGCGGCGATGGCAGGGCGCGTCACCTTATCGATAAAAACCTGGCGTGCCATTTCGACAGTAGCGAGTTGCAATTCTTCTTTAGAGCCGAAGTGGGCGAAGAGGCCGCTCTTGCTCATACCAAGCTGCTCGGCAAGTGAGCCGACCGTGAGACCTTCCAGGCCCTGGGCGGAAGCGATATCGACAGCGCGGGCAAGGATAGCTTCGCGAGTTCGCAGGCCTTTGGCCTGGCGCCGGAGGACGGGCCTCTTGAGGGGCTTGTGGACGCGTTTCTTGCGGGAAATGGAGCGAAGAGCGCGCGGCATGAAGATACTGTAACACAAGGCGCAAATTAGCACGAACGTTCGTTTGTTGTGCTATCCTCTTCCCCCTGAGGTGTGCTCATGCCAAACGCTGGCGCTCTTCGCCCCATTCTTCCTTCTGCCCTTCTCCGCCTCGCAATGCCTATTGCCTTGATCTTCAGCGCGGCAATCGCGCCAGGCCCTGTCCGTGCGCAAGAGTTGCCTCTCGAGCGTTGCGACGTCCTGCCGATGATCGAAGTCCAAGTGGCAGGCCTGCACAAGTGGTTCCTGGTGGATACGGCGGCGACGTCGATGTTGAATCTGGAATCGTTTTCCTCGGGGCAAGCGCGCGACATTCACGTGACGTCCTGGAGCGGCACGCTGGCTACCAGCGCAAAGGAAGTGACATTGCCCGATCTGACCGTGGGCCGAACGAAGCTGATCGAGGTGAAGCTGCCGGCCATCGATCTTTCGGCCATTGGAAAATCCTGCGGAAAGAAAATCGACGGGATCCTGGGCGTCGATTTGTTGGGGAAGCTCGGCGCCAGCATCAATTTGAAGGAGCAAACCATTCATGTCGTGACGGCGGACGAAACGCACGCCGCGGAAATCGTAACTGCGATGCAGCTCGAGATGCACGGCTGCGTGGACGCCTTCAATGCTTCGGATGAGAAGAAGTTCGGCGAATGCCTGGATCCGAAGATTGTGTTGTTCTCGACCGATACGGAGCTTTATGGCCGCGAACAAGTGGTCGGTTATTTCCGCGAACGGTATTTTCATCAGAAACCAGCGGCGAAATTGGAGATCCTTGAGAGAGCGTTCCATCCGATCGGCGAAGCGATTTGGTACGAGTACGAGTTCACGATTGACTCGACGAGGGGCAGGCTGCATGGGCGCGGCATGGCGATGTGCAAGAAGTCAGAAGGACGTTGGCGGATGGCGAGTATGCATCATTCCATCGCCGAGTTGGAATCCGCCGGGCTTCCGATGGAAAAACGCTAGGCCTAGTAGCCTGGCGCGCAGGCCGCGGCGCTGCTTTCTTGAGGATTGACGAGGAACGTTTCTTCTCTACAATGCGTAATGCGCAGAGGGCGTCCATCCTGCGGGCCCTCGGGAATTTTTCCTCCTGGCGGAGAAGAGATGAAAACCTATCGTGCGGCGGCAACCGCTTTCGCAGTTTGTTTGATGTTTACGATTTGCGCTCGCGCGCAAATCGCGGCATTTACGGAAACCTTGAAAAATAATCGCGGGGCGATCCGTGTACAGGACGGCAAGCTGGCAGGCCCCAGTGCTGAAATATTGCGCATAGCCCTAGCGGAAGCACAATTTGTGGCGCTCGGTGAAGATCACGGCATCCGGCAAATCCCCGAGTTCGCGGCCGCTCTTTGCGCGGAGCTTGCACCGCACGGATTCCACCATATGGGGCTCGAAATCGGTTCTTACGTCGCGCCAGAACTCGAAAAGATGGCCCGTAGCGCGGATGGCGCGAAGCAACTGGCGGAATTCGAGAAAAAGTATCCGGAAACGATCGCGTTCTACAACTGGTGGGAAGAGTTTGCGATGCTGCAGAAGTGCGAGAGCGCCGCTTCGCCGGGGCACATGACGATCTGGGGGCTGGACCAGGAATTCATGGGCGCGACGGCCTTTCTGGCGGACAGGATTCTGGCGACGAACCCAGGCCCGGAAGCGAAATCCGCCGTCGAGACGCTCCTAAAAGAGACAACCGAAGCTCGCGTTGCCGCCGCGAAGAGCGGCAGCCCCGGCGATCTGTTTATGATGACCGCTAAGCAGGAGGAATTGGATCATGTCCGTGATCTGTTGAAGAAACAGGGAAAGCCTGAGGCGCAGAAGCTCTTCGACGCCTTCCTGGTGAGCCGCGAGATCTACCAGAAAAACATGAGCGGCGACTACTACGCGTCCAACCGCCAGCGCGCGCTACTGATGAAAAAGAACTTTTCGGAGCCGTTTGCGGCTTCTTCTCAAAGCGATGGCGTCTTGCCCAAAGTCTTTTTTAAGTTCGGCGGTTATCACATGTTTCGCGGCATCAACCCGCTCCATTCGAGCGAGCTTGGCAACTTGATCGGTGAAGCGGCGGAAGCCAACCAGCTCAAGTCCGTGCACATTCTGATCGTGGGAGTGAAAGGAGAGCAGCTGCATTTCGCCGGAATCGGAAAGTCAATGGAGGCCGGACCGCTTGATCTTGCCGGCGATAAAGATTCGCCATTCCTTTTTTTCAAACCGCTGTTTGACGCGCAGATCGAAAATTCCTGGACCCTCTATGATTTGCGGGCATTGCGCGACGGATTCTCTAAGTACGGGAAGATGGACCCGGAACTGGAGCGCGCAATCTTCGGCTATGATTTTGTGGTGCTTATCCCCGACCCGAAGCCATCCCATGCGATCCAGTAGCTCCGCGGAGCACCCGATAGGGATATGCTAGAATTTTGCAGCGTTTCCATTGAATGAAGGCGGGAATTCACCTTGAAAATCAGCCGGGAAGATGTGGCAAGAGTGGCAGAGCTGGCCTACCTAGATTTGAGTGAGGCCGAGCTGGAGACCTACCGCACGCAAATTGATGAAATCCTGGAATATATCGGGAAATTGAACGAACTGGATACGACCGGTGTTGAGCCGATGGCGCAGGTTTTGGCGGATGACCAGACGGCCGACGCCACCCTGCGGGAAGACGTCGTAGTGCCTTGCCATGTAGCCGGTGAAATTCTGAAGCAGGCCCCGGATCCGGAAGCACCTTATTTTAGAGTACCGAAGGTGATTGAGCGGTAGGTGGGACAGACATTCCTGTCTGTCTGGGTTGACCAGCAACTGGGAAGAGCTAGGAAGGAGACAGGCAAGAATACCTGTCCTGCATGACGAACTGGACGATTGAAGGAGTAAAGGAAGCGCTTGCGGCGAAGAAACTTTCGGCACGCGAGCTGGCCTCGGATTTCTATAGACGAATTGGAGAGCGGAACACAGAGCTGAACGCTTATCTGACGCTCTCCGAAGAACGCGCCTATGCACAAGCAGACCAAATCGATTCGCTGGTTGCGCAGGGCAAACCGCTGCCTTCTCTGGCAGGTGTCCCCATTGCAGTCAAGGACGTGATCAGCACGCGCGGAATCCGCACCACTTGCGGATCGAAGATTCTTGAGAATTATGTCCCGCCTTATGACGCCACGGCCGTAGAGAGGCTCGAAGCGGAGGGCGCCGTAATTCTGGGCAAAACCAATTGCGACGAGTTTGCCATGGGCAGCTCCAACGAGAACTCAGCCTATGGCGCCGTCCGCAACCCAGAAGCCACGGACCGAGTGCCGGGGGGCTCAAGCGGCGGATCGGCGGCGGCTGTCGCGGCGGGCTTGGCGGTGGCGTCGCTTGGAACGGATACGGGCGGTTCTATCCGGCAGCCCGGATCGTTCTGCGGGATTCCCGCGATGATGGGAAGCTACGGGAGGGTTTCGCGCTACGGACTCATCGCCTTCGCATCCTCCTTGGACCGCATCGGCCCCTTTGCGACAAATACTCGAGACGTGGCCGCCATACTGGGGGTCATTGCGGGGCGCGACCCGAACGATTCGACTTCCACAACCGCGCCTGTCCCGGATTATCGAGCCTTGATGGCAAAACCGGTCAAGGGTCTGCGCATCGGCATTCCTAAGGAGTATTTTGCCGAAGGAATGGACGAAGGAGTCCGGAAAAAGATCGAAGCGGGAATCGAGCTCTTGAAAAAGCTCGGGTGCGAGCTGCGCGAAATCCGCATGGCCCATACGGACTACGCGATAGCAACCTACTACATCATCGCGACGGCCGAGGCGAGCTCGAACCTTGCGCGGTATGACGGAGTGCGATACGGCCTGCGCGTGGAAGACGATTCCCTGCTCGCGATGTACCGGAAGACGCGAGGGGCTGGATTTGGAGCCGAGGTCAAAAGACGGATCGTCCTCGGAACTTATGTATTGTCAGCAGGCTACTACGACGCGTACTACCTGAAGGGACAGAAAGTTCGCGCGCTGATTGCCCAGGATTTTCGCGATGCATTCACGAAGGTTGACGTGATCGTGACGCCGACTTCGCCGATTCCCCCCTTTAAATTGGGGGAAAAAACAAACGACCCGCTCCAGATGTATCTGGCTGATATATATACAGTTACGGGATCTCTGGCGGGGGTGCCGGGGATCTCCGTCCCCTGTGGAAAGATCTGCGGGAAGCTGCCCGTGGGCTTGCAGATCTTCGGACCTGCTTTCGGCGAGGCCAAAGTTTTGCAGCTGGCTCATGCTTTCGAGCAGGCCGGTGGCGCCTCCCTCTGATGAGCCGGAGTGGAAGCTTGGCGTGTCGCAAAAACTAGATTCCGTCATCGCCTCCTTGGCCAAAGCACAGACGGGGCTTTTGTGTGCGGCCGACTCCGTCCTTGCTGAAGAATGGAAGACTCGGCGAGCCAGGGGAGATGGTCGGCAGCTGAACTTGTCGCGCATCTGATGATGGTGGAGCGGGCGGTCATCGGAAAAGCAGACCGGATTGCCCAGAAACCGCCGAAGCGCATTTTTTTGTTAAAGAGAATTCACATTCCGATGACATTTGTGGAGTCGCGCTGGATTCGCCGCAAGTCACCCGTGCCTGTTGAGCCGGAGATGTTGCGGGATAAAGAGGTAATGATCGCGGAATTGCGCACCGTGCGAGAGCGTTCACTGGCGTTTCTGGAAGAAACAAGAAGCCGAAACTTGGCGGAATACCGTTGGGCGCATCCAGCGCTGGGAACGTTGAACGTTTACGATTGGCTACGATTCATCGCCTCGCACGAAATCCGTCACACAGAACAGATGAAAGAAATTGCGGCCAGTCTACCGAAAGCCATAGAGAGTTTGCAAAAGTAGGACATTTTTTCCCTCCGGTTTGCTCTTCCTTCCGTTTCGTACCACCCGGCTTATACGTGGCCATAATTGGATAATGTCTTTTTACACAGGGGCTTGGAACAAAAGTACTAGGCTTTTCGTTTTAGGTAGAGAGAACGGAACGACTATTGCTCTACAAATGGTGCATCGCGTACGCTGCAAATAGCATCAAACGATTTGAGAGCGAGAAGTAGACGCGCGGTGTGGCAGCCAGTAAGAGGGACAAGGCCATGGTCACCGTAAAATCGAGTCAGAAGATTTTTACCGACGCAGAAATTGCCAGCTTGACTGGTATCTGCGTGGATCACATTCGCAATTTTGCGAAGAGCCGCCATTTGGGCTTTATCGCGCGGGCTGCGGAAGCGGCCGGCAAGCAGGCGGACCAGTGGCTGTTTACCTTGTCCGACTTGATGGTGCTCGTGACCTTGTTTCCGCGCTGCACACACTAAGCACTCGACGACTTTCGATTCAAGGATGGCTCTTTCCGGTTCGCCGGAAGGAGCCTTTTGCTTTTTGGGGTAGTTGCGGGTGCGTGGGCAGCGGGGTATGCTCGACCAAGGGCAAACCGATTCCCGCGACCGGCATCTGATAGCCCAGAAACCGTTATGAACCTGTCTCCCACCCTTGCTTTGCTCCTCCAGATGGCATTGCTAAGTTGGGGGGCGTCCGCCCGGCAGAGTCTTGGTGCCTCTGGTTCCGCCGCCACACAGCAACAAGATACGACAAGCGCTCAGAAGCCTCCAACCCAACCCGCAGCCAGCCCATCAACGGCGAGAGGTCTTCCCCACGGTAAAAAGCTGGTGCTCAAGGATGGAACTTTCCAGCTTGTCCGAAGCTATGAAAAGAACGGCGACAGGGTTCGCTACTACAGCGTTGAAAGAGGCGCCTGGGAAGAGATTCCCGAAGCGCTGGTGGATTGGGACGCGACCAAAAAGGCGGAAGCGGCCGACGAGAAAACCACCTCGGCTCTGCTAGAAAAAGTTCGCATCCAGGAGGCTGCGTCAAAGGCGGAAACACCCGTTGACGTGGACGCCAGCTTGCCAGTTGCGCCCGGGGTCTTTTTGCCGGATGGGGAGGGCATGTTCGCCCTGGAGGGCAAGTCGATCAGGAAAATCGAGCAGGCTGGCTCGCAAGTAAGAGCGGACAAGAAGAACGTTCTGAAGACACTCTCTCCCATACCCATAATCCCCAACAAACATTTCATCGAGCTTCCGGGCGCCAAAGCGCCTTTGCGGCTTACGACCAAGCTGCCGGAGTTCTATCTGCGCGAGAGCACCACGGACCCGGATCACGATTCCACATTGCTGAGAACCAAGCGGCAAAGTGAGTCGGGGCCGGAATTGGCTTTGGTGCACGCCATAGTGAAGGGCGACAAGCGGCGGCTTGAGTCCATAAGCAGCCTATTTGGTCAGGAGCTGTCGCAGGACGTCCAGGAAATTGCGATCCAGCGTTGGGAAGTGGCGCCGGACATATACCGATTTACGCTAAGCGCGCCGCTCCCTCCCGGTGAATATGTGCTGGCAGAGGTCCTGTCGGATGGAATCAACATGTACGTCTGGGACTTCGGCGTGGACGCCGCTCCCGCAGCCAAGCCCGCCCCTCACTAGACCGGAATTGCTGGTCAACAGCATCCGCCCGACGCGTACCGCGGAGCCCCCTCCCCCCTTTTTTTCGTAAGTGCGGATTCTAAAGACCTTGCACGCAAACACAAGTCTAGCTGGGATTGCGCAATTTCGAGGCATGCTGGCTGAACGGGTGGCAGCATTTCTGACCTTACTCCGGAACGAAGGCGAAAGACCGCAGGGATCCGCCCTGCCACATTTGAGGGCTGCGTGCGTTTAATGATTCGCTAGGAGCACTAGAAGAGCACAGCCGGGAGTGGCTGCCCTACTTCGGCCCAAAAAAAATAGCGGCAGAAACTCTGCCGCACGAAATCTCGCAATACTTCCTGGAATTATTATAGCAACGTCACGCGCTGCATCAACTGGTCTGAAGGTCAGGTCGAACGGAAGCCGCGCGCGATGAACCGGAAAAAAGACTATGGCTCGAACAAGAATTTGATCGTAACCGTAACGTGAGCGGGGACTGGTTTTCCGTGAATGGTGGCTGGTTCGTATCGATACTGCTCGAGGGCTGCCATTGCGGCGAATAAGTGTCCCTTGACAACGTCTTCTCTCTTATCGAGGGGCACCCTCAGTGTTGTTTTGATTTGCGAATGACCAAGAACCTCCTCGTTTGGGAGCTGCTCTTCCTGGGCACCCACCATACTCCAGGGAACAACAAAAGAAATTAAGGAAGAAACTGAATTTAGTTCTTCAGATAGGGCACCACGAGGTCATTAAATTCGGCGACCGTTTTGCACCTATTATTCAGCACTTCGCATGTCACTACCTCGTCGTGCGTGCTCACCGTCGGATTAAAAGAGATCATGTGATTCTCTGCGAAGTTCCCGTACTTGGTATTTTCATATACGTCCCACAACATCATGTCGCCCGTCCACGACCCGGATTTGTCCAGCGTGTAGTGAAGTTCTACGAGCACAAAGCACTTGTTCTGAGCTCGATTGTAGTGGTTACTGTAGTCTAGAAGGATCGTGTCCTTATCCCGACTCCAGTTTTCATTGAACCACCCTCTCGAGTCCTTGGCGCATTTCCCCTGTAAATCAAAATCGGCGGCCGCCTGATTTTTCTTGGACTCTGCCCCTAGCTCGTCAACCTGTTTTTCCAACTTGGCCACCCGGTCTTCGGAGGCACAGCCGAGCATTATAAAGAAAATGGCGCAAAGGGCGATCGTAGGCGGAGGCTTCACCATCGTTCTCACGCTTTCTTTTTGCGGATCTGTGGCCCCTTCGCTTTTAGTTTTCTATAGAGGCGGTTCAAATTGTCATATACATCCTCATCGTCCGGATCTTTCCTCGACCATGCCAGATACTCTTTCAGGCCCGCGCTCTCAACGCAAATCTCTATATAGGTGACGAATACTTCATACACCTCTTCCAAACTCACCAGTCCGAGTTTTTCAAGGACCCCGATATCTTCCAAAGGTCCAAGCAGCTTGTCATCGACCAAGTAAACGCTCACCGTTTTACCTTCGACGCCCAGCTCCTTCAGGCGCTCCGCGACGCCAGCGGCGCTTTGACCGACGATCTCGAAGTAAGGAATCTTCCCCGCGTCATGGAATTTCAACATATCGTGCTCAGCAAGACATATCAGTCTGCGAGCTTCGTCGGTGAAAAAATCGCTTTTCAATCGGTATACGAAGTCCGAGCGGCTCGTTCTCGCAAGGCTCCTCAGTTGCCAGTACGCAACACAAATCAAAACTATCGTGGCAAGTGCAGTAACCATCGACCAAAAAATCGCCGGGTCAGCGAGGGTTTTTGCGAGCAACTCGTAAGCGGATTTCATAATCCAGGCCTTCTAGAACATGCGGCTTATGTATTGAAGGGGAATTGACCAAAATAAAACTTTCTTACTTCCAAGACTTGCGCATAACGCTTTCCAATTCATCTTGGCGGGACTTAATCCAGGGCGCGTGATGCTGTTGCCTGACGGTGATGTTCTGGTGTCCGAGCAACTTCGATACGGCGGGTGGAGTAGAGATGGCTTTCTCTTCTTGACGGCAGTGCACTGGACAAGCATGCCACTTCTGCATTTCGCCGCGGGTGACTAGCGGCACCCTCTAACCTCCTCGCCGCCGGCCCGGCACGCAAATCGGTGAAAAAGGCTATGGCTCGAAGAGGAATTTGATCGTAACGGTGACGTGAGCGGGAACTGGCTTTCCGTGGTTCGTGGCCGGTTCGTATCGGTACTGCTTGAGGGCTGCCATGGCCGCGCTTTGTAACGAGGGAGACCCCGAGAGCGCCTTCATGGATGTCACATGGCCGGAAGTATCCACGAGAGCGTCAAACGTCACGTTGTCCGAGTTACTTGTGGCAAATTCTGGCAACGCATTCGGCGAGGCAATCGCGCGGACCGACTTGATCAATTTCGGCGGGACGATACCCGCTTCTTCTGAGGGCGGCGTAACAGAAACCAGCGCGGCTTTGCTTAACGACGGCGCAGAGCGCTTCGCGGCAATAGCGGCCACCTCTTGCTTTTCCTCCACCGGCGCTACATCGGCGGTCGATTCGGACGCCGATTTGGCTTCATCCCCGGTATCAGGCTCAGCCAGTGCAGAAGGGTTCCCTGCTCCTGACGCCGCGGATTGCGGTGCAGCGTGCAAAGCCGCGGTTGGTGGAGTTGTAGGGACCTCTTTCGCCTGCAAAGATTTGCCGGAATCGGGCTGGGCGCTTGCGGTCTTTTGAGGCATCTGAGAAACGGCATGCAGAGCCGAAGATTGTGCGTTGCTGGAAAAAACATTCTTCGGCACCGGCAGCCCCGGAAGCAAATTCTGGTACCACGCCGCCCCCGCCACGATGAGCACAAACGCTGCAAAAAGTATATCTTTGCGCATCGCTGCCGAGCGGCTACCCGCGGCAATATTCTGCTGCACCTTGGGAGCGAGCTTCGCGGGCGGCTTGGCGTCTTGGAAATGGGGCGCGGCCTTCGGCAGGAGATCCTGAGCGGAAAATGAGGGCTCGGCCGGCTGGATCGGCAATGAAGTGGATGCACCTGGAGGAGCGGCATGGACGCTTGCGAGAACGCTGGAATCCTCTTTTGACGATTCTTGCGACACCTCACCGGCTGCGGCCAGCAATTTTAGCAATTGTTCGCCGGGTGCGTCCGCGAGAACAGGAGCTTGGGTAGCAACGCCGGCAGCAGCGCGCGGAGGTTCCGGAGCTGTTGTGCGCGGAAGATCCGGATTCACGGTGGGAGCCGGTGAATTCCCACCCACAATTTGCGTTTGCAGCAGTTTTAATTGCTCGCGCAGCACTTCCACTTCGTCCTTCAACGCCGAGACTTCCTCAGCGCTGGGGGCGGATGTGGGCTCGGCTGGCTCGCCGCCTATAATGTCCTCTTCCGCTTGCGCGAATCCGGCCGCTTCCTTTTGCTGGGCGTTCGCCGGGAGCGGCGCCGGCGTTTTGGGAAACTCGATGCCCCAAAATCCGGGGGCGGGCTCGCTGAATTCCACTTCGACGTAACAAATCATCGGCCGAAAATCGCGTTTCCGCGTTACCTGCGCGACGACTTCCTTCTTTGATTCCTTGTGGGTGAGAAACAGCAGTTGCCCGGGAATCACCGCCGCGGCCAGCCGCAAGACTCCGCCATTCTCAAAAACCAATGCAGTGGTGGTTTCTTCCGTGAAAAGCTCGCGCTGGCCCCCCTTTTCTGAGGAGCGCGCGCCCGTTGCGATGACCTGCACCTCGGAAGCGATTGCATTCCTCTTGAGATTAGCCGGATGGTTTTCCCCAGAACTTTTCGGGGAGCTCGCCGAAGGCGAGGCAATCGAGGGTCGAGTGTCCACTGCGGAATCCACGTTAAGGTTGTCCCTCGTGCGCCGGAGGACGACGCAGGTTCAATGAACGATCAGGCCGCGGAGAGCCCCACAAGCGACGGCCCAGACAACATGCGATTGTTGCAGGCCAGGAGCGCGCTGCCGATAGTACAAACGTACTGCGTTGAGGAAGCTGTCCCAAAGGGCAATAGATAGGGCATGGCTTCATTCGGGTGTTGTGCCGCCTGGGGCGGCTGCAAAGACTTCCTGAAGCGTTGCGAGAACGTCGGATATGCGAAAGGGTTTCTGCAAATGGCGAGGTTCGCCGGAACTTTCTGCGCCTTCCGAGGCTTCCATCAGTTCTCCCGAGATGTAAATCAGAGCCGGTTTGCGGCCTCCCGCGGCGGCGAGGAGGCGCTCCGCCGCCAGCTTGCCATTGAGATAGCCGCTGTCCTGAGAAAGATTTATATCGCAAATGATAGCGTCATGAGAGCGCTTGGCCACGAAAGCCAATGCTTCTTCGAGGGTCGCGGCGCAGTCCACGTGCAACTCGCGGGCGGTGAGTCCTTCGAAAAGCAAACTGCGCAGGCTTTCTTCATCGTCCAGGACGAGAACGGATTTGCCCTTTAACAAATTGAGATTGGGCGCCGCAGCCACTATCGTGCCAGAAAGATTGGTGGAAGGACGAGTCGTCTGGTCGGCGGCAACGGGGAGATAAACCGTGAAGGCGGAGCCACCCGCCGGCAGAGCTTCCGCCTCGATTGTGCCACCATGCTCACGAACGATCGACAAACAGATGCTAAGGCCGAGGCCCGTGCCGCCGCCGGGGCGCTTGGTAGTGTAAAAGGGATCGAAAAGGCGCGGAACAGATTCCGGACGAATGCCTACGCCGTCATCCTGGAAAGTGACCGAAATACGCGAGCCGACGCGGGCGAGGCGAATCTGGATGCGGCCCGATTCACGCACTTCGCGAATAGCCTGCTCGGCGTTGGTAACCAGATTGAGAAAGACTTGAATCAGCTGATTGGCGTCGGCAACCACCCCCGGATAGTCCGGCTGAGGGCGGAAATCCACTTCGACGTTATTTCTGCGGAGCGAATGCTCGTGCAGCTGTACGGTGCGGTCGATAATGCTGTTGAGATCGACGGGTTTTTTCTGCGGCGAAGCGGGCCGAGAAAATTCGAGAAGATTTTGCACGATGCGCGCGGCGCGGCGAGCCTGGCGATGCGTTATTTCCAGCTGGCGTTTGGTGGCTTCCGGGTCCGCCTGGCCCTCGCGCAGCAACTCGGTGACGCCAAGGATGGCCGTAAGGGGATTGTTCAGCTCGTGCGCGACGCCGGCGAGCATCTGGCCCATGGCGGCGAGCTTTTCCGCCTGGATGAGCTGCTCCTCGAGGCGTTTGAGTTCGGTGACATCGCGGCCTGAAAGGACCACGCCCTCGATTTTTCCCGTTTCATCCGCGAGAGGGCTGAAATTGAAACGGATACGGCGCCAGTCACCCGACTTGTGGCGCTCACGCACTTCGAGAGAAGCGAAATCCTGTCGTCCGGCAAGAATATCCGTGAATAACGCGAGCAGGACGGGAAGGTCCTCCACATGAGTGCGTGCGCCAAGCTGCATGTTTGTGGTTTCGGCGAGCTCATAACCGAGAACCTCGCTGCAGCGCGGGCTGACGAATGTGTAATGGGCAGTGGAATCCACGACGAGAATCAGATCCGGGAAGCTGTCGACGAGGCGGCGAGCGAATTCCTGTTCCTTGTGGAGCTGGCGCTCCATTTGGCGGCGTGCCGTGATGTCCATCAGGGAACCCTGATAACGGATCACCCGGCCAGAGGTGTCGCGCACGACGCTGGTCGTGTTGAGACAGTAGATGGGAGAGCCATCCTTGCGCAGCAGAGTAATTTCGCGGCCCTGGGGGGCGGGCTGGCGTTCGACTTCCTCTATAAACGATTTTCTCTCGGCATAGTCCGTGAAGACTTCCGGGACGCGCTTCGCGAGCAATTCTTCCTTGGAGTCGTATCCCAGCATGCGGACGAGCGCGGGATTTACGTCGAGCACAGTGCCGTCCGGAATAGCGATATAAATGCCTTCCTGGAGTGTCTCGAAGAGTTCGGTGAAGCGCGCTTCATTCTTGCGCAAGGCGGTGATGTCGCGGCCGAGAACGGTGAGCCCGTGGACCTTGTTGTCGCGTGTCATCGCATGAGCGACGCAATCGTAATAGCAAACGGAGTTTTGCTTCTTGAGACGGATTTGGATGATTCCGGACCAGTGGCGGCGCTCGATGAAACGCGGCAGTGCGCGGCGGATCAGTTCGGGGCCGTCGCCGCTGCCCTCTTCGAGGAACTCGTTAATCTGGCGTCCGATAATCTGTTGGTAGTTGGCGCCGACGAGATCCGCAAAGCTGCGATTCACGGCGCGGATTTCGCCCTCCAGAGAGAGAGCGATGAGGATGTCGTCGAAGGAATCGATGAGGTCGCGATAGCCTTGCTGTGAGCGGGAGATGACGGAAAAGAGCTGGTCAAACTGCTTCTCGGTCGGAGGCGCAGAATCCCGCTGCTCCAGGCCGTGCACGAGCCCGCGCAGCTCAGAGATTTCCTGCGTGCGCTTCCAAGCGTAGGCAATAAAAAGAACGACGATGACCACCAGTCCGGGAAGAAGAGGTTCGAGCCGCTGAGTAAGGCTACGGATGGTGCCCCACGAGACGACCGCGAATCCGATAGAGACCAGAAACAGGAGGAGAAAGGTTAAGCGCCAGAGGTCGCGCTGGCGCTTTTCAAATTGATTGAGGCGCGAGGAAACCGTGGGGCGGTTAGGGCCGCCTGGGCGAGAATCGTTCGGCGAATCTGGGGAGAACTCGTCGTTTTTGGGCATTAGGACGCGGTCAGCTCCCGGCGAAAGGTGCCAGCGAGCCGTCCAAAAGCTGCACAAATCATTGTAGGAATAGCGCTGCGCCTCGGCAATGACAGGCGGCGCGCGAAGTGCCTGAACGGTACAGGTTACGGATTGGCTAAAAACAAAGCGTCCCGGGGTAAACCGGGACGCTTTGTCAGTTTGAGCGTGCTGAAGGCGGGAAAACCCGCCCCTGAAGCCGTTTTAGCCTTCTGTGGCTGCGTCGGCCTCGGTGTCCTTTTGGAGGAAGTCGAGCGCCGCGGCTTCTTCTGCGGTGAGCTCGGCGGCTTCCGGAATTTCCTCGATAGGCGCAGGGGCGGGCATTTCCGTCAGCAACTGAATGCTGCGGTAGTGCTCGAGGCCCGTGCCAGCGGGAATGAGGCGGCCCATGATGACGTTTTCCTTGAGGCCGCGGAGGTAGTCCACCTTGCCGGCGACAGCCGCTTCGGTGAGCACGCGTGTGGTCTCTTGGAAGCTCGCGGCCGAGATGAATGAGTCGGTCGAGAGCGACGCCTTGGTGATGCCGAGGAGCAGCGGACGCCCGGTTGCGGGACGGCCACCGTCGGCGATGATGCGATCGTTTTCCTCGCGGAAGCGGAACTTGTCCACCTGCTCCTCGAGAAGGAACGTTGTGTCGCCAACGTCTTCGACTTTGACCCAGCGCATCATCTGGCGAGAGATGGTCTCGATGTGCTTGTCGTTGATGTTGACGCCCTGGAGGCGGTAAACCTCTTGAATGGCGTTGACCAAATAGGCTTGTGTGAACTTTTCGCCGAGGACGGCAAGCAAATCGTGCAAGTTGAGCGGGCCATCGATGAGGGCCTCGCCCGCCTTGACGTGATCGCCTTCCTGAACGTTGATGTGCACACCGCGCGGAATCGAATATTCCTTCGTGGTCTTGCCATCTTCGCTTTCGACGTAGACCTTGCGCATGCCCTTGGCGATATCGCCGTAACGGACCACGCCGTCGACTTCGCTGATGACCGCGGGATCCTTGGGCTTACGGGTTTCGAAGAGCTCGACGACGCGCGGGAGACCACCGGTGATGTCTTTCGTCTTGGTGGTTTCACGCGGGATTTTCGCGAGCACGTCTCCGGCTTGCACTTCGTCGCCGTCCTTGACCATCAAGTGCGCACGCGAAGGCATGAGGTACTTTTTGCGGACCTTGCCCGAAGAATCGCGGACAAGAATCGCGGGCTGATGTTTTTCATCGCCGGGAGGCAGCGTGACAACGTCCTGCGAGAGGCCGGTCACTTCGTCCACTTGTTCTTCGATGGTCACGCCAGTCTTCAGGTCGTCAAACCGGATGGAGCCGGCGGTTTCGGTGAGGATCGAGAAGGTGAACGGATCCCATTCGGCAAGAATCTGGCCGTGGGTGACGTGTTCGCCGTCAACCACGCGGAGGCGCGCGCCGTAAACGACGTGGTAGCGCTCCTTTTCGCGGTCTTTTTCGTCAACGATAGCGATCAAGCCCGAGCGGTTCATGGCGATGGAAGTGCCGCCGCGGCCCTCGACGAACTTGAGGTCCACGAACTTCACGACGCCGTTGTTGCGTGCTTCGAGCGTCGAGCGCTCGGAAACGCGGGTGGCGGTTCCGCCGATGTGGAATGTACGCATGGTCAACTGCGTGCCCGGTTCTCCGATAGACTGCGCGGCGATGACGCCAACGGCTTCGCCGAGCTCCACCATGCGCCCGGAGGCGAGGTTGCGGCCATAGCAGAGAGCGCAAACTCCGCGGCGAGACTCGCAGGTGAGCACGGAGCGGATGCGCACGCGCTCGATACCAGCAGCCTGCACCTGATTGGCGAGGTCTTCGGTGATTTCCTGGTTGACGTCAACGATGATCGATCCCTCGAAGTCCTTGATCTTGTCGAGGGAGACGCGGCCGACGATGCGGTCGCGCAGCGGCTCGACTTCGACGCCGGCTTCGATGATGGGTTCGACAAAGATGCCGTCCGTCGTGCCGCAGTCACGCTCGTTGATGATGACGTCTTGAGCTACGTCAACGAGGCGGCGGGTGAGGTAGCCGGAATCGGCAGTCTTAAGCGCCGTATCGGCCAAACCTTTGCGCGCGCCGTGCGTTGAAATGAAGTACTGCAGCACGGTGAGGCCTTCGCGGAAGTTGGATGTGATAGGCGTTTCGATGACTTCGCCCGAAGGCTTGGCCATCAAACCGCGCATACCGGAAAGCTGGCGGATCTGCTGTTTCGAACCGCGGGCTCCGGAGTCCGCCATGACATAGACGGGGTTGATGTTGCCCTCTTTGTCTTGGTTTTCGAGAGCCTTGAACATTTCGTCGGCGACTTTTTCGGTAACATCGCCCCAGATGGCGATGACCTTGTTGTAGCGCTCGCCATTGGTGATTGCGCCGTCCAGGTATTGCTGCTGCACCTTGACGACTTCCTTTTCGGCGTTTTCCACCAGCTTGTACTTGTCGCTGGGGATGAGCATGTCGTCGATGCCGATGGAGATACCGGACTTCGTGGCGTACGTGAAGCCCAGCTCCTTCAAGTGATCGAGCAGAACGACGGTGTCTTCCAGGCCATAGCGCAGGTAAGCGTAATAGACGAGCTGCTGAACGCCCTTCTTTTTGAGAAGGCCGTTCACGTAGGGGAATTTGGCCGGCAAGTGCGAATTGAAAATCACGCGGCCGACGGTGGTTTGGATGAACTGGCGCTCCATCTTGACGGGCTCAGTGTGCGGCACGTCCTGATCGTCGTAAGCGGTCGTCAAGTCGATCACTTCGCCGCTGTAACGCAGACGGATCGGAGTGAGCAACTCCACTTCACCAGCTTCGAGCGCGAGAACGACTTCGTCGGACTGACCGAAGACGCGGCCTTCTCCCTTGGCGCCGGGCTTGGACTTCGTCAGGTAATAGATGCCGAGGACCATGTCCTGCGACGGAACGGCGAGAGGCAGACCGTGCGCGGGCGACAGGATGTTGCGCGAGCTGAGCATGAGCACAGAGGCTTCCACCTGGGATTCCGGCGAAAGCGGAATGTGCACGGCCATCTGGTCGCCGTCAAAGTCCGCGTTAAACGCGGTGCAGACGAGCGGGTGAATGCGGATGGCTTTGCCTTCGACGAGGACCGGTTCAAACGCCTGAATACCAAGGCGATGCAGCGTCGGAGCGCGGTTGAGAAGGACGGGATGCTCGCGAATCACATCCTCGAGAATGTCCCAAACGACCGGCTCTTGCTGCTCGACCATTTCCTTGGCTTGCTTGATGGTGGTGCAGTGTCCTTGCGCTTCGAGCTTGTGATAAATGAAGGGCTTGAAAAGCTCGAGCGCCATTTTCTTGGGCAGACCGCACTGGTTGAGTTTCAGCTCCGGGCCGACAACGATGACGGAGCGACCGGAATAGTCCACGCGCTTGCCGAGAAGGTTCTGGCGGAAGCGGCCCTGCTTGCCCTTGAGCGTATCGCTGAGGGACTTGAGCGGGCGGTTGTTAGTGCCGCGCAAAACGCGGCCGCGGCGGCCGTTGTCGAAGAGCGCGTCAACGGCTTCCTGGAGCATGCGCTTTTCGTTGCGGACGATAACGTCGGGCGCGCGAAGCTCCATGAGCTTCTTCAAGCGGTTGTTGCGGTTGATGACGCGGCGATAGAGATCGTTCAAGTCCGAAGTCGCGAAGCGGCCGCCGTCCAGTGGCACAAGCGGGCGCAGCTCCGGCGGAAGAACCGGAATCACATCGAGAATCATCCACTCTGGCTTGTTGCCGCTCTTGCGGAAAGCTTCGAGCACTTTGAGGCGCTTGGCGAACTTGATGCGCTTCTGAAGCGAAGGGTCGGCCTTCATCTTCTCGCGGAGTTCTTCGGAGAGCTTGTCCACTTCAACGCGGCGGAGAAGTTCCTTGATGGCTTCCGCGCCCATCTTGGCGGTGAACTGGCCGGGATATTCCTTTTGCAGTTCGCGGTATTTGTCTTCGAGCAGAACTTCGCGTTCGCGAAGAACGGCGACTTCGCCGGCATCCACAACAACGAAGGCTTCAAAGTACAAAATGCGCTCGAGGTCGCGCATGGAGATGTCCAGCAAGTAGCCGATGCGGCTGGGCAGACCCTTGAAAAACCAGACGTGCGAACAGGGCGAAGCCAGCTCGATGTGGCCGAGGCGCTCGCGGCGGACTTTGCTGAGAGTGACTTCGACGCCGCACTTATCGCAGATAACGCCGCGATGCTTCATGCGCTTGTACTTGCCGCACAGGCATTCCCAGTCGGTGACGGGGCCAAAGATTTTGGCGCAGAAAAGGCCGTCGCGCTCGGGCTTGAACGTGCGGTAGTTGATAGTCTCCGGCTTGGTGACTTCGCCGTGGGACCACGAACGGATTTTTTCAGGACTCGCCAAACTGATTCGAATCGAATCGAAATCGGCGATCAAACTGGCGCGATCATAAGGGCTGCTGCGATACACGGTTGTTTCCTCCCTCCCCGGCTTTCACCGGGGACGCGATCCGGTGTTTTGCACCGGACCGGCTGAGAACCCAAAAACCAAAACTTGCTAACTCACAAAATGTCGCTCGTAGGGGCACGATATATCGTGCCCCTACGGCGTGATTTCAACTCAATCGGCTGCCTTTTCTGACGGCGGCTTTTGGCGCTTCATTAGCTCGACGTCGAGGCAGAGCGACTGCAACTCGCGAACGAGCACGTTGAACGATTCCGGCACGCCTGGCTCGATACCCGGCTCGCCCTTGACGATGGCCTCGTAGATTTTCGCGCGGCCATACACGTCGTCGGACTTCGCCGTGAGCAACTCCTGCAGGATGTGCGCGGCGCCGTACGCTTCGAGCGCCCAGACTTCCATTTCGCCGAAGCGCTGACCGCCGAACTGCGCCTTACCACCGAGCGGCTGCTGGGTGATGAGCGAGTACGGACCGATGGAGCGCGCGTGAATCTTGTCGTCGACGAGATGCGAAAGTTTGAGCATGTAGATGTAGCCGACCGTGACCGGTTGATCGAACTGGTCGCCGGACATGCCGTCGAAGAGGTTGATCTTGCCGGCGTGCGGCAAGCCAGCGACTTCCAGCAAGTGGCGGATTTCCGGTTCGCGCGCGCCGTCAAAGACCGGCGTTGCGAATGGAATGCCGTCCTTGAAGCCTTCGGCGTAGTCGAGCAACTCGTCGTCGCTCAGCTTCGACAGCGTCTTCCAAACAGTCGTCTCGGTAAAGACTTCGCGGAACCAGCGGCGCAAAGCCTCAGCCTTGACTTCCTTGCTCAGCAAACGCTTGAGGCTGTTGCCTAGTTCCTTCGAAGCCCAGCCCAGGTGCGTCTCGAGAACCTGCCCGACGTTCATACGCGAAGGAACGCCGAGAGGGTTGAGAACGATTTCGACCGGTGTGCCATCCGGAAGGTACGGCATGTCTTCCTGCGGCACGATGCGGGCGATGACACCCTTGTTGCCGTGGCGTCCGGCCATTTTGTCGCCGATGGAAAGCTTGCGCTTCATCGCGATATAGACCTTGACCAGCTTGATGACGCCAGGAGGCAGCTCGTCGCCCTTCTTGAGTTTTTCCTTGCGCTCTTCGGTGATCTTGCGGAGAACGTCAATCTGGCGCGAGGTCATCTCCTCAATCTCTTCGATCTTTTCGATCAGGAGAGGATCCTTTTCGTTGAGCTTCAGGCGCTTGAGGTTGCGCGTGGAGATCTTTTCGATCAGCTCGCGGGTCAAGTCCGTGCCCTTGGTCAGGAGGCGCTTGTTGGTCTTTTCGTCGTGCAAGTCGGCCTGGAGAATTTTTCCTCCGAGCAAATCCGAGAGGCGCTTTAGGCGCTCATCCGTGAGGATGCGGATTTCATCGGCGAGGTTCTTCTCCAGCTTGAAGACCTGCGTGGCTTCGATGGCCTTGTGGCGCTCGTCTTTTTCTCCGCCCTTGCGGGTGAAGATCTTGACGTCCACGATGGTGCCTTCGATGCCCGGCGGGCAGTACAAGGAAGCGTCGCGAACATCTCCGGCCTTTTCACCGAAGATGGCGCGGAGCAGTTTTTCTTCCGGCGTGAGCGTGGTCTCGCCCTTGGGCGTGACTTTGCCGACCAGAATGTCGCCCGGCTTGATCACTGCGCCAATTCGAATGACGCCGCTCTCATCCAGGTTGCGGAGGAAAGACTCGCTGATGTTAGGAATGTCGCGAGTCACTTCCTCGGGACCGAGTTTGGTGTCGCGCGCTTCGATTTCGTACTCCTCGATGTGAATCGAGGTGTAGTAATCGTCCTTCAC
>Ga0074044_10000441_pt1 | contig 40973 bp, 36 predicted proteins | sample BogForMeECP23OM1_FD_94443 | JGI IMG/M metagenome (GOLD analysis project Ga0074044, IMG submission 94443) | Bog forest soil microbial communities from Calvert Island, British Columbia, Canada - Bog Forest MetaG ECP23OM1 | ecosystem: Environmental > Terrestrial > Soil > Wetlands ...
AGCGAACAACGGAACCACTGGTTCGGCTACTGGTTTGGACATGACATGTTCACCCCACCGTTCGTTGCGCCGGATGGCAGGTTCAGCTACGACGCCAAATTGCGCGAACAGGCGATGAAAGGAACCAACGGCGATCTGGTTTATCCTGAGATGACCAAGGACACGATCCTTTTTGGCGGCACCGACCCCGGCCGTTTTTGTCCCACTTACGCGATCTTTTGCGACAGTTTCATTCCGCACGACTGCCTGCCCGCCCAGGACCAGAACTTTGACCGCCGGGACGTTTATCTTATCACGCAAAACGCCCTGGCGGACGGCACCTATCTCGATTACCTCCGCGCGCAGTATTTTCGCAGCCAGCAGATAGACCCGCCGTTCTTTAGCGAACTCGCCCGCACGTTGCTCAAGGACCAGCCATACCAGACAAATCTTTTGGCCCGCATCGTGTCACCGCTGGATTGGATTTTTGAAGCTCGCGGTGCCCGCATAGAAAAACGCTGGCGCGTCTCCACCTCGTGGTTCACCGGCAAGGATTTCAGCAACCTGCCCGCCTTGATGGCCCAATTGCGTCCAAGCGACAAACAAGACCCGCTCTCCAAATGGCTCTTCCAGAACCTCGGCAAGCCGGCTCAAGATTTGATCGCCGGCAAGGGCAACGAAAGCCATCTGCGCACGGCGCTGGCTGCCGGCTTGAACCGGCTGCTTGAAGCCGGGCCGATTTACGACCCCGGCCGGTTCGCCCGGGTGAAGATCCCGGATTACCTCCAACAATTTCTCGCTCAAAATCCACAGGGCGACACCCGCATTCGCCTGAATCGGCTGCTGCTCGAAGCCGCTTATCCGGACGAAATTGTAAAAAGCCTTGGAGGAGTTTATCCGGACCGCGAAATTTACATTCCGAGTCCTGAGGATTCGCAACGATGCTTCCAGGATTATATGGAAGATGTGCAACACCGGATGCAGCTTGGCCAGATGATGCCCGGCGAGGATGTGCATGTTGATCCCGGTGGAAGAATGCAGGTTAGCGGCCAGGTCGCTGTGATGATGATCAACGGTTTGTTGTGCAAAGTCATTTTCGATCACAATCCGAACAACGAATTCTTCATCGAGGAAAGTTTTCCGTTGCCGTGGATGTATCCCTATGAAACGCCCTTCGGCATCATCATGAAAATCAATCGCAACCCCCTGCCGGAACTTCCGGACGAGATCTTTAAGCGGGATCACGCATTTTGGAGCAAATTTTCCGACCGGCTCATCGGCAACTGGATCACTTACGACACCTCGGTCAAGGAAATCGTGGATTTCATAGAAAAGGTCTATTTGCGCCACAATTATACCGGCTTCAAGGGCGACCTCAAATTTGTCCGCGATGACCAGGCACAAAAGGCGTTTTCCAAGCTCCGCAGTTCCATCACCGGCGTTTATGCCTGGCGTTTGAGTTCGCAATGCCCGGACGAGTATCGCCAAAAAACCGTCGCCGGAATGCAGGCGCTGGTGCGCGAAACCGATTTCGCATTCAAACAAGCGTTCGCCTTTTGCCCCTACAGTCCGGAAGCTGTCTTTCGTTACATCAATTTTTTGCTTCAGTATGGTCGCATAGACGACGCGCTCCTCGTCGCCCAAACCTGTCAAAAACTTGACCCGTACTATGATCAGGTGAAGGGACTCGTGAAAAATTTGGGGGATATCAAAAGCCAGTCCGCGACCCGAGCCCAGGTCGAAACCCAGGTGCAGCACATGGAAAATGAAGCGCGGACGAACTCAGGCAATCTTCAAAACCTCCTGTCCCTCGCCAACATCTACCTTCAAATGCAGCAAACCAACCGGACCATTGAGCTGTTCGACCAGGCGCTGGCCAATCCGCATATATCCTCCAGTGAAGCCGGTTTCATTGCCCAAGAATATGTCAAAATGGCCAACCTGACCAAACTTGAAGGAGTTCTCCAAAAAATTGTCACCCTCGTTCCTGATCAGCCCGAACCCTGGTATGACCTCGCCGCTCTCGAAGCCGTGCTTGGAAAGCCCGACCCGGCCCTGCAAAGCCTCCACAAGTCGCTTGACTTGAGTGCCCAGCGGCTTAAGAGCAATCCCACTGCCCACGATCTGCTGAACGAAGCGCGCAAGGACCCGCACTTCGATCCGCTGCGCAATCTGCCTGAGTTCCAAAAATTGGTCCCGTCCAATTAGCCGGCGCGCTTCATCCTGGTTGCTGGTTTCCGAACAATCGTCTAACATGACGGCTCGAAATTATTTTTGCCCGAAACGACCGCATGAAGAAAACGGTAATACCAACGCCGAAAACCGAAACGGCTGAAGCCGCGCCACCCATCGCAGCGGCAGATGCACCCCCCGCTTCCGCTCCGGAACTCACGCCGGGGCAGCTCGAAGAACTGAAAACCCGCGCCGCCAGGGCGGACGAGCATTGGGACCGCCTCCTGCGTACCGCCGCCGATCTCGAAAATTTCAAAAAACGCGCCGCGCGCGAGCGCAGCGAAGCCGCTCAATCTGCCCATGTCGCGCTTCTGCTAAAACTGCTGCCCGTGCTCGACCATTTTGAAATGGCGCAGGCCACCACGCAAACCGCGGAAGTCCCGCAAACCGGGATCGCATCCTTGCAGGCCGGCATTGCCATGATTCAGCAGCAACTCAAAGGCGTTCTCGCCGAGACTGGTCTTGAAGAAATTGACGCCAGCGGCAAACCATTCGATCCGACGCTGCACGAGGCCGTTTCGCAATTGGAAACCGACGACGCGCCCGAAGGGCAGGTCGTCCAACAAATTCGCAAAGGTTACAAATTGCGCGACCGCCTGCTGCGACCGGCGGCGGTCGTTGTCGCCAAAAAACCTTCTGCGCCCCCCGCAGCCTGAGCCATGCCCAAGCGCGATTATTACGAAGTGCTCGGTGTCAGCCGCAACGCCAGCGATGAAGAAATCAAAAAGGCTTATCGGCGGCTGGCCGTCAAATTTCATCCGGACAAAAATCCCGGCGACAAAACCGCCGAGGAAAAATTCAAGGAAATCGGCGAGGCCTACGAGGCGTTGAGTGATCCGCAACGGCGCGCCGCCTATGATCAATACGGCCACGCGGCCTTCGATCCGCGGGCGCGGGCCGGCCGCGGGTTCGGCGGCGCCGGCGGCTTTCATGATCCGTTCGAAATCTTCCGCGAAGTTTTCGGCGGCGGAAGCATCTTCGAAAGTTTCTTTGGCGGCGGCCAGGACCCGTCGCAACCGCAACGTGGCGGCGACTTGCGTTACGATTTGGAAATCACACTGGAAGAGGCTGCGCTCGGCTGCGAGAAGGAAATTTCCGTGTCGAAACTCGACCGTTGTGATGCGTGCAACGGCTCCGGCATGGAGCACGGCTCAAAAATCCGGACGTGCTCAACCTGCGGCGGACGCGGGCAGGTGCTCACGTCACGCGGCATCTTTAGCATCGCGCAAACGTGCCCGCACTGCAAAGGCGCGGGACGCATTTTGGAAAAACCGTGCAAATCATGCCACGGCGAGGGAAAGCGCGAACACAGTTCCAAAATCAAACTCCGCATTCCGCCGGGTGTGGACGCGGGTTCGCGCCTGCGTTCCTCCGGCAACGGCGAAGCCGGCTTTCGCGGCGGGCCACCGGGCGATCTCTACGTCGTGTTGCATGTCAGGGCGCATGAAATTTTCCAGCGCGACGGCGACGACCTGCTCTGCGAAGTGCCGGTCAGTTTTGTCCAGGCGACTCTCGGCGCGGAAATTGAAGTGCCCACGCTCGATGGCCGGGCCACCATCAGGATTCCGGCCGGCACGCAACCGGGCACGACCTTTCGCGTCAAGGGCAAGGGCGTGAAAAATCTGCAGGGCTATGGCCACGGCGATTTGCACGTCCGCGTTCAGGTGGAAGTTCCGACGCGCTTGAACCACGAACAAAAAGCCAAATTGCAGGAATTCGCTGAATTGTGCGGCGAAGACGCCAATCCCATCAGTAAAAGTTTTTTTGAGAAAGCCAGAAAACTGTTCCGATGAATTCTGTAGGAGACGAGGTAACGAGTCTCTGACTGAACTCGCGGAAAAAGAGTGAGCCTCCTCACGTCGTCTCCTACAATACAGCAAATGCACCGGTTCTATTTACCGCCAGGATCAACGCGAGGCGATTCGCTTCGGCTCGACGGACGCGAGGCGCATCACGCGCTGCATGTTTTGCGTTTGAAGCGGGGCGAACTCATCACCGTTTTGGACGGCATCGGAAATGAATTCCTTTGTGCGGTCGAAAACAGTTCGGCCAATGCCGTCACGCTCTCCGTGTCGCTGAAAAATTTCACGCCGCCGCTGCCCTGCTCCATCACGCTGCTGCAAGCCGTGCCCAAGGGGAAAATCATTGAGTCCATCATCCAGAAAGCCGTTGAACTCGGCGTGCGGCGCATCGTGCCGCTGCTGACCGAACGCGTGGTGACGCACCTCGACGAAGAAGACGCCGCCGACAAGCGTAAGAAGTGGCAGCAGGTGGCGATTGAAGCGATCAAACAATGTGGCGCGGCCTGGCTGCCGGAAATTGAGGTGCCGACGACCATTGAACAATTTCTGGCACCCCATCGTAGCGGCGGTCGGCAGACCGCCGGATTGGTTCGCGAAAACGAAAAATGCGGCTCTCTTCCGAAAGCCGCTACGCCGACACATTTTGAATTGGCACTGGTAGGTTCCCTCCAAAAGGATCACCGTCATCCGCGTGATTGCTTCCGGGAATTTCATGCGAAGCACGGACGTTTGCCGCAAAACGTCAGGGTTTGGATTGGGCCGGAAGGTGATTTTACACCTGAGGAACTGGAAGCAATCCAAGCGTCGGGCGCGTTGCCGATTTCACTGGGACGGCTCGTGCTGCGCGTCGAGACGGCGGCGATTTATTGCCTCTCGATTTTGAATTACGAATTGAATTCCGTGCTGGAGTCCAAACTTTAGCTTGCCATCACAAACAGGCTGAAGCTTGAACTCCAACTCTCACGCGGTAAACCAAGACAAGCGCTCCACCAACAGCGCACCTTTTCTTTCAACACGGAGAGGTAGAGAATTTATCCTGAATTCCGCTGTTTAAATTGCCGCAAAAATGCACAAAAGGCGCAAAAATATTGACGCCTGCTGCAACGTGTTGTTCTGCCGCCTTTGTCTTCTGGAAATTGTCAATCCTCCCTCAAGACGCAAACTCGGTCGCGTAGGAAAATCGGCATGCATCCGCACAAACCACGCTTCTCTACCGGTAAAAGCGGCGCGCAGCGGAATGCGCGCCCTACCTTGATTGCACCAGCACCCGGAAGGCGCGGCCCAGATGTTCCGGGTGCGTGAGGGTTTGAAACTGGCGCGCCCGGGCGGGAGTCCATCCGTCTTCGCTTCCGCCTCCGTCAGACTTCGGCGAGACAAGTTCGCCAAGGGAATTGTCCTTCGATGCCTTTTCCAAAATCCGCGTTAGGAATTGTGATTGCGTCGAAAACATTTCCGTTCTCAATCCCACGGATTCGCCGACGGCCTGGATGGCGGAAAAATTGACGTGCGCGGTGAGGTCCTGTTCCCCGACGTTGGCCAAAAGGTCGTCGCTGGCGAGATGCCGGAAATAAGCGCGGAGCGTGCCGTGCATGCGGCCGGGTGAAAACAGTTCGTCGGCGGTCAGGCCATAATCAATCGTCATCAGTTTTCCGTGCTCCAAAATGCCGGCCGCCTCGCGCCACCAGCTTTCGGCGGCGGGACAGATCTCGACGGTGTAATCGTCGGGCAATACTGCAAGCAGCGAGGATGGCAAATCCAATGCTGGATTCTGGATTCTGGATTCTGGATTCTGAATCTTGGCCCACACGAATTTATCGCGGTCAACCATTACGCCCCACTCAAACCAGGTCTTTTTCGCGGCGTCCCATCCAAACCGGTGGACGGGCATGGCGTCGAGGAGTTCGTTGGAGAAAATGACGCCACTCAATTTCGGATTTCGGATTTCGGATTTCGGATTTCGGGAGAATACGGACTGAAGGCTGTCAAACCAGCGGACACGCGGCGCGAACTCATGCAAGGTTTCACCCTGCCATTCCCGCCGGCGGGCCGAGGGTTCGATGATCCAGTATTCGATCTGGTCGAACATTTCCGGGCGATTCAATTGAAGCCAGGTCAGAATGTCCCCGGCGAGTTTCCCGTCGTGCGCCCCTGCCTCGACAATCCGCAATCTGCAATCCGCAATCCGCAATGTTTCCAGCCATTCGGCGAATTGAAACGCGAGAAGCTGGCCGAACAATTCACCGACACCGACGCTGGTGTAAAAATCACCGTGCCGGCCGGGATTGTCTTTTTTCACTTCGTAATATCCAGAATTGGGACAGTAGAGGGCGAGTTCCATGAAACGCGCAAATGACAAAACTCCGCGTTGGGCGATTTCGCGGCGGATGATTTCAGACAGGTTGCTCATAACTTGCGTTTGGCGCGGCGATAGCTAACACTTTTCCAAAGAAAAGGATTTATGGCCAAAATCGATGCGTTTTTCAACCTGATGTTTGAACAAAAGGCGTCAGACTTGCACATGACCTCCGGCAATCCGCCCATGTTGCGCATCAACGGCGAGCTTCAGCGCGTGGATTATCCGCCGCTTGAAAATGACTCGCTCAAGGCCATGCTCTACGAAACCGCGCCGGATTACAAAATCAAACAATTTGAAGAGACGGGTGACGTGGATTTTGGCTACGAAATTCCAAACATCTCGCGTTTCCGCGTCAATTTTTACAATCACAGAAACGGAATCGGCGCGGCGTTCCGGCAGATTCCCAGCCGCGTGCTTACGTTTGAAGATTTTGAAAAGCTGGAAGCGCCGCTGCCGCCGGTGCTCAAAAAATTCACCATGATCCACCAGGGCCTGGTCCTGGTCACCGGGCCGACCGGCTCCGGCAAATCCACGACGCTGGCGGCGATGGTGGATTACGCGAACAGAAATCGCAAAGACCACATCATCACCCTCGAAGACCCGATTGAATTCGTCCATGAAAGCAAAGGCTGCTTGGTGAACCATCGGGAAGTCGGAGTCCACACCAAATCATTTTCCGCGGGACTTCGCGGCGCGTTGCGCGAAGACCCGGATCTCATCCTCGTCGGTGAAATGCGCGACCTTGAGACCATCGAGTTGGCCATCACGGCTGCCGCCACCGGCCACCTGGTCTTCGGCACATTGCACACGCAAAGCGCCTCCAAAACGGTTGACCGCATCATTGACGTCTTTCCGGCGGACCAGCAAAACAAAATCCGCCAGACGCTTTCCGAAGCGTTGAAAGGCATTGTGGCGCAAACCTTGTTCAAGCGCACGGACAAGAAAGGGCGCATCGCGGCGTTTGAAATTTTGGTCTTCAACACCGCCGTCGCCAATCTCGTGCGTGAGGGCAAAACGCACCAGCTTCCCGGCATGATTCAAGTCGGCAAGAAAATCGGCAATCAACCGATGGATGATCATATCATGGAGCACGTGCGCATGAAACGCATTTCGCCGGAAGACGCTTACGATAAGTCGTTGGACCGGAAAAAATTCCGCGCCTTGCTCACCCATCCACCGGAAGACGACGACGCCTCTTGATTTATGCGGCGCCCTGAATTGGATCAAGTTCTGACGACGATGCTGGCTTCACAGCCTGAGATTTCCGATCTTTTGTTCACGGTGGATCGCCCGCCGCAAGTCGAGGCTTACGGTGAACTCAAACCGGTGACTCTTGACCCGCCCGTCGAAAAGCTTACTCCGTTTCAAACCGAAACCATTGCGCTGAACATCATTGGCGACAATCTTTGGCAGATTGAAGACCTGTTGCGCCACGGGTCGTGCGACGCTTCCTACGCGCTTTCAGACCAGGCCCGCTTCCGTGTCAACATATTCGCGCAACGCGGAAATTATTCCATCGTCTGCCGCCAGCTTAATGCGACCATCCCAACTTTGGATCAATTGAAGTTTCCGGAGATTTTCAAGGAAATCCCAAAGGAAAGAACCGGCTTGGTGCTGGTCACCGGCGCCACCGGTTCCGGCAAATCCACCACGCTGGCCGCCATTCTAAACGAAATCAACGAATCCAAACCCGTCCACATCGTCACTTTGGAAGACCCGGTTGAATATGTCCATACGCACAACCAGGCGACGTTCAACCAGCGTGAATTGGGCATTGATTTTGATTCTTACGTCAACGGTTTGCGCGCCGCGCTGCGCCAGGCGCCGAAGGTCATTCTCGTCGGCGAAATGCGCGATCAGGAAACGGTGAAGATCGCCTTGAGCGCGGCGGAAACCGGCCACCTGGTCCTCAGCACCCTGCACACGATCAATGCGGGCGAAACGGTCAACCGCATTATTGGCATGTTTGAGCCGGATGAGCAGGAACAAATCCGCGTGCGCCTGGCCGACTCGTTGCGCTGGGTGGTCAGCCAGCGGTTGGTGCCCAAAGTCGGCGGCGCGGCGCGATTTGCGCTGCTCGAAATCATGGGCTCGAATCTCCGCACCCAGGAGGCCATCCGGCTGGGTGAAAGTGAAGGCAAAACATTTTATGAAATTATTGAGGCCAGTTATCCCTTCGGCTGGCGGACGTTCGACCATGCCTGCATGGAAGCTTTCGAACAAGGCATCATCACGGAGGAAATCGCCCTGCTCTACTGCACCAAACGCAACGTCATTTCCCGCGCGGTTGACAACATCAAAAAAGGTCGCGGTGAAATGACCGTGACCGGCGGCTCGTTACGCATGAAAACGCTCGCGGACGCCGCGCCATCCGTCCTCAAAATCAAATAACCATGAACGGCTCATTCGATTTCGTCAGCACCGAGGACAAACCGGCCTTGATCGCCTTTTCCACGCCCGAATGGCTGGAGGCCGCCAAAGCCGCCTTGGGGGAACTCGGATACAAGGTCCACACCGCCGCCACCCACAGCGATTTTCTCGTGCGCTTCGGCCAGGCACATTATCAAGTTGTCATCGTCGAGGAACTTTTCGGCGCGAACACCATTGACGAAAATCTTACACTCAAGGCGCTGCAAACCATGCCCGTCAACCAGCGCCGTCATGCCACGATCATCATGCTCGGCGATTCGTTCCAAACCTTCACGCCCATGGAAGCCTTCCGGCACAGCGTCCATGCCGTCATCAACAGTTCTGAAATGTTTTTGCTCAAGCAACTGGTCGAAAAGGCCGTGGCCGACAACGACCTGTTCCTGCACAGCTTTCGCGAAGGCCAAAAACGCGTCTTTACCAGCGGCAATCGCTTGTAATGACCGCGAGGGCATGAAAAAAGCCTCAATGTTAGATTCCCCGAAAAAGGTAAGACATGGGAACGCGCAAAGCTTTGGAAATTTTCCATAGAGCTTCAACCGACACAGCTTTAGACCCGCTTTCAACCTGGCTGATATAGACTGGATGAAGATCCGCTTTCTCGGCCAGTTTTTCTTGCGTCAAACCGGCCTTTTTACGGAAGGAACGAATGTTTCCTCCGAGATTTCTTCGAACTTTGCCGATTTCAGACACAAGGCAGACAAACAAGAAGTGCGGACAATAACCATAGTCGCGGGTTAACTTTTCTGAAATTTTCCTTGCCTTACACGAGATGAAGATTTAGAATGGTTCCCAAATTCGGGAGAAACCGGGTTAAAATCTCATGAAAAAGACGCAGGCGGTTTCGGCGGGGATTGCGTTTGTTCTTGCAATTACTTTCATTTTACACGCCCAAACCACGACCATATCCATTCAATCTTTGCATTCGGCTTCAATCGGCGACATGGCGGTGCTGCTACAGGCAGTGGAAGCGACGACGCCCGTAGCGGCGGAGTCGGTGCCACGATACGGGAATTTTTATTCGGCAGCCCATATTCTTGACGGATGGCCGCCGCTCCCGGGCTCGATGGGTTTGGACGCATGGGATTTGGGTAACGGCTGTTTTCTCCTGGATGATCTCAACGTCAGTAACACTTCAGGTGGCCTTGGAATGCGAGCCATGTCCATGAGCTTGGAGAGTGCAAGCACACTGGAATCGGGTTATGAGGAGCCAGCGTATGACACCAACGGTTTATTTTTGGAGATTGTGGGTGTCAGCAACGGCGCAGCTTGGTTCAACCTGCATGGGGCCACGGATTCCGTCTATGAAGTGTGGAGCAAGACAGACCTGCTGGCTCCAAGTTGGAACATCGAGCAGGAAGTCTGGCCGGACACAAATCAAACGGTGACATCGTTTACGGTTCCGGTGCTGGATCGGACGAACTTGTTCATCTGGGCGCGGGACTGGACTGGCATAACATCCAACGGCAATGAAACGCCGGACTGGTGGTTTTGGAAATACTTCGGCACGGTGGATTTGTCGGACACAAATTTAGACAGCATAGGCCAGCAGTTGATGATTGATTACCAATATGGCGTTGATCCCAATATCATCTTTTTTTCGCTGCAATTTTCCAACGAAGTGCATGCTAGTATCGTCAATGGAAACGCAGCCGTTTTGGGCGGCACACCGTTTTACGAAGCGGTGCTGGTCAATGACACCAACAATGCCGATGCCATCTGGCAGCCTTACACCGGCAGCAACATCGTCGTTTCCTTAAATTCCGGGGAAGGCGTTTACACGGTGCGCGTTGGCCTGCGTGGATTGCCGGACGATACGCAGCCAACCTGGCAGCAAACGGAATTGACATATTCCGCCCCGGTTGCCCTGACCATGGCCATTACTAAACCGGCTTCCACAACCGTTTCCACGCCGTTGATTCAACTGCAAGGCCTGGTGAACGAGACATTGAGCGCGCTGACTTATGATGTGAGCAACGCTTGGGCGTCATTACCAATCAGCCGGGCTATTGGCAGGCGGAATTTTATGACACAAATTTTTCGCGATTCACGACGAATTCGTTTCAATGCTATGACATCCCATTGACCAATGGCTTGAACACCGTAACGCTTCACGCCGCCGATTTGGCGGGAAACACGGCCACGACCAACTTCAGTGTCACGCTGGACTATTCAACCGATACAACGCCGCCGGTGTTGAATCTCATTTGGCCGCAGGATGGAACGGCCATCGGCGGCGGCAATTTTAGCGTGCAGGCGCAAGTGGACGATGCGACGGCAACGGTCATGGCTTCGCTGAATGGCGGCACGAACACGTTTCAAGGAGTGGTGGAACGGAGCGGCGCAGTTTGGTTCAACAACTTGCCGCTGGCTGAGGGCACAAATACTTTAAGCCTCACCGCCACCGACGCGGCGGGGAACGCTTCCACGACGAACATTACCTTGATCAAGGCCGCGGTGAGCGTGACCATGGATCCGCTTCCTGACGATCAGTTGAATCAAAGCCTTGTGAGCGTGACTGGAACCATCAGCGATTCAGGTTACACGTTGACGGTCAACGGCGTTGAGGCGGATGTCAATGACGACGGCACCTGGGAGGCGGACACCGTGCCGGTCAGTCCCACGGGCACGGCGGTGTTTGACGCGGAAATTTATGTGGGCGACCCCGAAGGGGCCGGCTCGCAATGGTTCAATCAAATCCAGCCGGCCGTCATCAGCTTGATGAGCTATACGAGCCACTACCTTGATGAAGGCAATGGAAATTCATGTCCCAATGGGTCGTTTCTCATGACTCATGAGGTGGTGAACTGGCGCTATCAGTCGGGGGGTGCGGATTCTTGGAGCGGGGAAGGCAATAGCGATTGCGTGCCGATTAGTTCCAGTGGTACGACCAGCCTTGCCGGCGGATACAATGGCTATTCGCCAACCTGGGAGATTAAAACATTTAGTGGGTCATCCTATGAGGTGCCTTTTTGGGTCTATATGATCTATATAGACACATGGGCCTATATCCCTTATTGGAGTACAGAAAGTTGGAACGGTGATGCTCATGCCTGCGTCATGATCGTGCCTTCCGGCCAGGCTGCGATTGGAACGACGGCATTATATTTGGTGCAGGCGCAGGTCATGGACGAGGACAGCGGCTTGCAGTTGCCGGGAAGCCAGGTGCAAATCCGGGGAACAACCCCGATGGATGTGACTAATGCCGACGGGTCGGTTTGGAGTCAAACACTGGTAACGGCTCCGGCGGGAGCGACCAATGTGGAGGTGACGCCCAAAGCGTCAGTGCAGAAAATCTCATACAATGGGATGCAGGTACAGGTGGAGCATCTCTCCATCATTGACTCGAATAGCGGAGTGGATTTGACACTCCAGACGAACACGGTGATTGTGGGGCAGCAAATGAATTGGTATTGCCAGTTATGTCTGACAAATTACGGGCTGACGAACCCACCCTTGAGCAATTTCCAGTGGACGGTGCCGGGCTACGCCATCTCGAATTATGTCGTGGCGGCGGATAGCAGCAGCGCGATGGTGGTCACCAACTTTCCGCTGAATAATTCCAATGTCGTGTTCTACTGGGTGGATGGAGCAAGCAGCCGGACAGTTCAATGCTCGGCGACGGTGAATGGTAAGGCGGTAACAGGCCAAGCGACGTTTAATGTGTTGAAACCTTCTGCGGATTTGCTGGCTTTTACAAATGGGTCTGCTGTTTCGATTGATGCAAATTATGCTTTTTACAGCGGAACTGTTTTGCATTTCGGCACTGACGCGCAGCTTGCCGGTCAGACAAATTGGGGCACCAGATTTTATGCCACCAACCTTGTGCTGAACGGTTGTCCAAGTGATGCCGTTTTTTTCTTCGTTCAAACCGGAATAATTCAAGCAGAGCATAACTACACGAACGGCACGAGTTCTCGATACACAGGTTCGGGTCTTGACACACAATACCCAGCATTTCTTCCTTTTTCTGCAACCGAGCCATGGTGGCATGACGATGACCCGCCCGGTGAACCAGCCGACGGGTCGTCTCAAGTTTGGCGTTCCGACCACTTCACCATGTATTTACTTTACCAGGTGAATTCAGCCAACTCAATCCCAGTGCCGCTGAAAAAACTGGATTGGTCTTGGTCTGGTGTGGCTCAAACGAATGGAGTCGGCGGCTGGCAATTGCTTTCCGCCAGCGTTGCGTTGCAAAATGTCAATGTCTCTGCTGGTTATCCCACATGGACAAACAACACGATTACCGGAACAAATATAACAAGCAATCAATGGATAAATCCATTTCCATAAACCAAACCAGTTATGAAAATTCATTCCAAATTATTTTTGATTGCGAGTATCCTCGCCGTCACTCAAACAGTATTTGCCGGCTACGGGACAAATTCTTTCTTTGTCACAGCAGATGGTATGTGGTGGTGGACACCGGAAAAAATTCAGGCGGCAAAAACAAATATAGAATGCCAATCAGCGGAAAATGATTCAGCGGGGCACTGGAGTCCGATATTTTATGGCTATCAATTATCCATTCGATTTAGCAAAGATGTATTCCAAACAAATGAACCCGTCATCGCCACAATTATTTTTCGGAACGCAGGCACGAATACCTTGAACAACTTCACCCCGTATGGGGGTGACCTAGATTTCAAGATTGTCATTAAAGATGAAAATGGAAAAGAACTTCCAGATTCATTTGTTCCCGGAAGAACTACCGGCCACAGTAGCCAATGGCCTCCGGGCACTCAATATAAATACGAGTCCAATCTCACGAAAAGATACGGCATTTCTAAGCCGGGAACATATTCAGTAATTGTTCAAAGAGGATTTCTGAACCCCAACGGGAACGGCTGGCTAGTTCTTTCTTCCGGCACTGCGACGATTAAAATCATTGAGCCGCCAAAATAAATGTGAAAACGCATTTCAGCGTTGTTATTTATCATTGTAAATGCGAACAGCGGACAGGATTTGACGGCACAGACCAACACAGTGATTGTTGGACAGCAGATGAGTTGGTATTGCCAGTTGTCGGTGACCAATCAATATATGACGAACTTCCCGCTGGCAAATTTCCAGTGGACCGTGCCGGGATATGCCATCTCGAATTATGTCGTGGCGGCGGATGCCAGCAGCGCGATGGCGGTCACAAACTTCCCGCTGAATAATTCCAATGTTGTGTTCTACTGGGTGGATGGAGCGACCAATCGCGTGGTGCAATGCTCGGCGATGGTTCAAGGCAAAACAATCACAGCGCAGGCGACGTTTAATGTGTTGAGGCCGACGGCAGAAATCACCGCTACAGGAGGAACCGTCGGCCTCGACAACTTTTATTCATTCCCGTATAATACAGTCCGGTTGCATTGTGGAGTGCCTAGTGTCGGCTATGTGGGAATGTTATTCGTTCCTAGTGTAACAATGCCAACAAACTATAGTGGACATACTAATTTGGAATGGATTCAAGAAGTTACTTATCTTGGCCGTGTGTGTTTAACTAACGGTATTTGCGCGCATAAAAATGTAAGTCCTCTGTCTTTGGATACATCATGCCCCTATGGTTTTAATGCTAATCCCCCAAACACAGATGATTCGCCCACCAGTCAAAACCTGGCCGGATTTGACCAAGTTTCATATTCTGAAGATTTTACGATGTGGCTCATGTTCATGCCAGATGGCGGGCAATGGGTACCTCTGAGAAAAGTAAACTGGCATTGGGATGGCGCTGGAAGTCTTGGAACGAATTGGGTGCTGACCAGTTCACACGACCCCGGGAATCCCTCAGACACGAACTCTTTTGACCATCCTCAATGGGATTGGAACGCCGCCGACACCAATCATTTTCAGTGGATAACAGAATAACCTCAAAATTATATGAAAATAACAAACTTGATTGCCGTTATTGCCCTATTGTTTGTTTTGGGCGGGGCAATTCGTTCACAAACGGTTACAAACCATGACGAGCCGCTCCTTGAAGTGACACTGTCAATCAATTTGACAACAAACGTTGTAACCATAGGTTCAGTCAATAACCTTGTCGCAGAAATCAAAAACTCGTCCAGCAATCGGGTTTCTGTGTCGGACATGTGGACAACATCCTTATTTCTGACCAATAACTCTGGCCAGAGTTATGAACTTCCTCCCCTCATCCGTTCTGACTGGGACAACATGGTCAGTCACAGATCTGCAGACGGAATCCAACCAGGAGGTATCTACAAATGGCCGCTCGCTTTCAGAGTTGAAAAACAAATCGGGGGTAAGGATGTTGTTCCGGGCGTTTACATGCTCAAAGCGATTCATCATTTTTTAACCTCTGACCACAAAAACCGAAAACTTGTGTCCAATCCGGTTGAAGTGCAGCTTAAAGAACCGGGAAAATCTCCGTGAAGGCGGCCACGGATGTGGCGGGACTTCAACTTCGTCTGGTTTGGCGCAAACCAATGGGGCAGGCGGGTGGCAATTGCTTTCCGCCAGCGTTGCGTTGCAAAATATAGACAAAAGCAGGTGCTTCCTCACATATATTCATCCGAACGTTTCAGCCCCGAAAGCTTTCGGGGCTGTCCAGGTCAACCCGGGACATTTCCCTTTGGGTCTTTCACCGAAAACTCCCCGGCCAACCGAGTTAGAAACGCGACTGCATCCGGCTCTGTAAAGGCTCTGTAAATTTTGTGATTGGCAGTATTTGAATTTCCTGTCAACAAGTTGTGGCAACGGATACGCTTGACTCGGTTTGGTGAACAAGGTCGGATGTGTCGCAGATGAGACAAGAAAGAGACTAAATTTATTTCCCATGACTCGCCTCGACCAGGCACTGGTTGAACGCGGCCTTTGTGAAAGCCGCGAACGCGCCAAACGCGCCATCATCGCCGGACAGGTCCGCATCAACGCCCAGTCCGCGCACAAACCCAGCGACTCCGTCAAACCCGATGACCGGCTCACCCTGGACGCGGACGAGAAATACGTCAGCCGCGGTGGCCACAAACTGGAACACGCCCTGCGCCATTTTCAACTGGATGTCGCCGGACTGACGGCGCTCGACCTGGGCGCGTCCACCGGCGGGTTCACCGATTGTTTGTTGCAACACGGTGCGGCCAAGGTTTTTGCCGTGGACGTCGGCCGGGGGCAATTCGCCTGGAAGCTCCGGCACGACCCCCGCGTCGTCGTCATGGAGAAGACCAACGCGCGGCATCTGACGCCGGAACAATTCGGAGGGACGAGTTACACGAGTCCCAAACCGGACAATGTTGAATCAAAGTCAGGGACTCGTATAACTCGCCCCTCCGAAAACGAATTCCGCGGCGTTGACTTGATTACCATTGACTGCTCGTTTATTTCGTTGCGAAATATTTTACCCGCCGCCATTGCATTATTGCGGCCCGATGGCAAAATTGTCGCGCTCATCAAACCGCAGTTTGAAGCCGGCAAAGCCGAAGCCGACAAGGGTCGCGGCGTCATCAGCGACCCGTCGGTGCATGAGCGCGTGCTCAATGAACTGCGGGGATTCGTCCGCGCGCAACCCGGGTTGCGGTGGCAGGGCGTGGTGGAATCACCGTTGCCCGGACCGGCGGGCAACAAGGAATTTTTGGCGCTGATTGAAAAAACAAGCTGACAAAATCAAACGCGTCGGACTCATCGGCAATTCCGACAAGGCCGCCTGTGCCGACAGCGTACGCAAGGCCGCGCGACTCATTCAACGCGCCGGACGAAAGGTGTTGTGCGACGCCGGGACCGCCCGGCTGGCCGGATTGAAAAATTCCGCGTGCGGCGACGCCGCCGCGCTGGCGCGCGAGGTGGACTTGCTGCTGGTGTTTGGCGGCGACGGCACAATGCTGCACGTCGCCCGCGAAATCGCCGGCTCGGCCACGCCCATGCTCGGCGTCAACATCGGCGGCCTTGGCTTTCTAACCGCCGTGCCGTCGGATGAAATGACCCGCGCTCTGGCGCGCGTCTGGCGCGGTGAATTCAAATATGAATCCCGCGTTTTGATCGAAGTCGGCGGCCGCTGCCAGGGACGGCGGATTCATGAAACCGCGCTCAATGACATTGTGGTCAGCCGCGGCGGGATTTCACGACTCATCAAACTCGACGTAAGCGTGGATGGCGAACTGGTCGCGCGCTACCACGGCGACGGATTAATCATCAGTTCGCCCACGGGTTCAACGGCGTATTCGCTGGCGGCGGGCGGCGCCATTGTTTTGCCCACCGCCGAAGTGTTCGCGCTCACGCCGATTTGTCCGCACACGCTGTCAAATCGTCCGCTCATTTTGCCGCTGACCTCAACCATTCGCGTCAAGGCCATCAGTTCGCCGCCGGCGACGTTTTTAAGCGCGGACGGACAGTTTGTCGCCGAGCTTGGCGCCGGCGACGAGGTAACGATTCGCCGCAGCCGGGGCACGGTCCGGCTGATGCATCTGGCGGACAGTTCGTTTTTGGAGGCGTTGCGCCGCAAGCTGCACTGGCGCGGAGCGTATTTATGAAAGGCTGAAGGCTAAAGGCTAAAGGCTGAATGAAAAGAAACCCAAATTTTAACTGATGAATGTTTTTCCTTTAGCATTCAGCCTTTTACAACCATGGTCCGACTTAAAGACATAGCCCGGCATGCGGGCGTCTCGGTAATGACGGTCTCGAAGGCATTGCGCGACGAACCGGATGTGTCTTCGGCCACAAAGTTGCGCATCAAGTCGCTGGCGCAACAAATGGGTTACGTTCCCGACTCGTCGGCGCAAGGGTTGCGCAACCGGACGACCAAATTATTCGGCCTCGTCATTCCGTCGAGCACAAATCCGATTTTTGCGCGTGTCATTTTCGCCATCGAGGAACGCGCGCACGAACTGGGCTACGACATTTTGCTCACGCATACGCACAATCTGCCGGCCCGCGAAGAAGTTTGCATCCGGCGGCTGTTGTCGCGGCGCGTGGACGGGCTGTTCATTTCGCCGGTGTATCGCTTTGAGGCCGAGGCGCGAATTTATCAGGAGGTGCTGGCCCGCCAAATCCCGACGGTTTTAATCGGTCCGCCCGCGCCATTTTGCAAATCGTTCGTCAGCGTGGAAATTGACGAACAGGTTGCCAGCTACACCGCGACGCAACATTTGCTGAAGCTCGGCCACAAACGCATCGCCTATCTCACCGGCTCACCCACGGCGCCGTGGGTGCACGAGCGATTTGAAGGCTACCGCCGCGCATTGCGCGAGGCCGGATTGGACGTGGACGACAAGCTGGTTTTTCAGGCCGGCAGCACCATTGAAGAAGGCACCAAAGCCGCGCTGCAAATGCTGAATGAATCGTGTGGTGCAACCGCCGTTCAAGCCGTCAACGACCTCGTCGCCATTGGATGCGCGGACGCGTTGTTCGCGAAAGGTTTGCAGATTCCGGAGGACATTTCGCTCGTGGGTTTCGGCAACATCCTGACGGCGGAATATTTTCGCGTGCCGCTGACGACCATCCGCCAGCCAAAGTTCCGGCTCGGCATGGCCGCCGTGGACGCGATGGTGAATTTGCTGAAGGGCCAGCGGGTTGAAACGAAACGCTTGTCCGCCGAACTCATCGAGCGCAAGAGCACTGCGCCGCCGAAAAAAGTTCCACCGCCAACGGTCTGAAACGGCTTTGGCCTGCCGGAGTGCGCCCGTCCCCGGGCGCAGCAACTGGCTTCATTTAAACCACGAAACATTTTCCAATTACCTGCCCGTCCACGATGCTGCGGCCGGGGACGGCCGCACTCCGATAACACTGAAATTCAACCCGGAGTCCGAGTTCAACCCGCTCCCAGCCGGAACACCGCGAGCGAAGTGTAGCGCGCCCCGACCGGGGACAATTCGCTTCGGATTATTTCAATTTCATGCGCCGTCCATTCGCCGAACAGCCGCTTTTCGAGCGACTGCGCCCGGGCGGCCAGATCCCGGATGTCAGCCGGCCTCGGATTTTTCAGGCGGCCCAATGTGGCATGGCCCGTGAAATTCTTTTCGCCCGGTTCCGCAGTGAAGGGGCGGACCGCGGCTTCAATCTGTCTCTGCAAATCCACCAGACGCCCTTCCCGGTCGTTGATTCCCACCCAGATGACCCGGGGCGAACGGGGATTCGGGAAAAAACCGACGCCCTCGGCGCGCAAGGACAAGGGCCGGGCATTCCGGCAAACGGCCCCGATCGATTCCTTCAAGTCTTCGACGCCATCCGCCGGAACATCGCCCAGGAACCGGAACGTGAGATGAAATTGATCCGACCGGGCCCAGCGGGCCACGTCGCGCGGTACGAGCGGCTGCAATTCCCGTTGGACGCGGATGATTTCATCCCGAACCGGCTCCGGGATGGGAATCGCCACAAACAGCCGCAGCGGGGCGGTTGGATTTTCGTTCCTCATCGGTCCTATTTAACACTTGAAACTTGAAACTTGAAACTTGAAACATTCCGGAATGTCATTGCCGGCTGAAGAAAATTCCCATTCTTTTGTCGCAAAACCGCCCCGGACGTCACTATAGAATGACGGTATGAGTTCGCTGGGACTGGGCATTGCATGGATCTGACCGACAAAGAATACGTCGAGCGTTGCCGCGATGGGCATCAGGATGACTTCCGCCTGCTGGTGGATCGCTATCAGAAGCCGCTGTTCTCCTTTCTGGCGGGCCGGCTTCGAGACAGCCTGCTGGTGGAAGAAGCAGCGCAGGAATCGTTCGTCAGGGCGTTCCTGTCCTTGAAGAAGCTGCGGAAGCCGGAGTCGTTTTACTCCTGGCTTCTGGGCATCGCCGGACGGGTCGCCAAAGAACAACTGCGTTCCCTGAAACATCGCCAGCAGGATTGTGAAGTGACGGAATCCATCATGGCCAACGCCGCCGACAGCCGGGACGATTATCCGTTGGAAGAAGCCATCGCTGCCCTGCCCGAAACCTATCGTCAGGTGATACTGCTGCGGTATTACGAGGGGCTCTCCTGTCAGGAGATCGCCACACGCCTCGCCCTGCCGCTGGGCACGGTCACCAAAACGCTTTCGCGCGCTTACACCCTGCTCCGTCAGGAGCTCGCCGCCCGCGAAAGCGCGGAAACAACCGTCAACCAAACGTAACTGCCATGAACTGCGCTGAATGCCGGGAAAACCTGGTCGCCTGCGTGGAAGGGTTGCTCGACCGTGAGGAATCGCTCCAGTGTCAGGCACACCTTGAAACCTGCGCGGCCTGCCGGGCCGAGCACGCGGCCATCACCTGCCTGCAACAGCAATTGGTGGCCCGCGGCCCAGCGACCGCCGAGGTGTCCATTATTGGACCGGTGATGCGCCGAGTTCATGCAATTCAAACCGAACGCGAAGGAAATTCAATTATGACAAAATTATTCACACGATGGGGATTCGGGCTGAGCGCTGCCGCCGGTGCGGCCGCCATTATTCTGATCGCCTTCCTGGTCTTTCCCAAGGCACAAGCCACCGCCGCCGAAGTCATGACCAAAGGCGCCCAAGCTATGGCCAAACTCACCAGCATTCATTTGCGCGGTCAGTTGCGCACTGAGCCGCAGGACAATTTCAGTTATATCAACGCCGATTGTCCATTTTATACCATCGAACTTTGGAAACAATTCGAGCCGGAGTTGAAATGGCGCGCCGAGAAGCCCGGACGAGTTGCCGTCATGGACGGCCAGTCCACCGTGCTTTACATCAAGGCCGCCAATTACGGAGCCAGGTTTCCACACCCCTCGCCGAGCGCCTTTGATACCGATTGGCTGCAAAGGATCGCCAACCTCAGCAACACCATCAGCAATGAACTGAACCGCGCGCAGGCCAAAGGCTGGAAGCTGGACACCACGGAAGAATCGGCCGCGAACGGCAGGGTGAAGTCCATCGTCACGATCCACGCCAAATCCGGCATTCCGGAAAATGACTACGGCAAGAACAGTTTCTTCGACAACGCTGACACCCGCCGGGTCTATCGCTTCGATGCCCAGACCAAACTGCTGGAGGCCGTGCAGGTCTATCTGGTTCGCCCGTCCGGCGAAACGCTGATCTTCGACCTCAGCCAGATTGACTTCAACCAGCCGATTGATCCGGGCCTATGGAAACTTGAATTGCCGGCAGATGTGAGCTGGAGCCAGGAACCGCAAAAGCTGCCCGACAACGAAAAATACACCTCCATGACCGCAGAGCAGGCCGCCCGCGCTTTCCTGGAAGCTTGTGCCCGCGAGGATTGGAATGAAGCCGGGAAATTCATGTCGCCCATTACTGACAGCTTGAAAGAATATCTCGGCGGTCTGGAAATCGTCAGCCTGGGTGAGTCATTTACTTCCAAGGCTTACGGCGGCCGGTTTGTGCCCTACGAAATCAAACTTCAACCGCAGGTGTTCAATGTGCGGGTGTCCAACACCAACGCGGCGAAACGGTGCGTGGTTACAGGAATGTATGACAGCAAACTGCGGCTGCAGCAGGATTTTAAGTGGTCCACCGAGCCGGAAGTTCTGACCAACAACGATGCCTATGCCCGGCTGTCGCCCAAGGAAGCGGCGCAGGCCTACTTCGACGCCCAGTCAAAATTGGACTGGGTCGAAATGCGCAAGTTCACCTCGGAATCCGATGTCGAGGAAACCAGAAAGCAAATTGAGGCGGCGGAGAAGCAGGGCATGGACGTGCATAAATTGATGCCGGTCATGGAGGCGGGTGAAGCCACCTGGTCGGCGGAACAATCCGCTTGGTTTGTGAAGTGCCGCGTGTCACAGACCAAAAAGTGGAACCTGGCCATCCGGAAGGACAATCCGGCAGGCCGATGGCAGGTGGACGGCGGATTTTGATCCGCAAGTTTGATCATGTGCTTAAAGCGAGGTGCGGGCGGAACTCCAAGGGTTCCGCCCGTTTGGCCTGCTCCGGCAGCAGCCAGTGCTCCCAGCAAAGAACAATCCCGCCGGGCGGGATTGAACTCCAACGCGGGGCGCGCCCCGTTTTTGATTCGACACTCAACCCTCAACTCTCAACACTCAATGTCATGAAATGGCCTGCCGATTACCACCTGCACACGCCGCTGTGCCGGCACGCGACCGGCGAACCGGGCGAATATGCCAAACGCGCGCTGGCCGTCGGCCTCACGGAAATCGGCTTCTCCGACCATTCGCCGATGCCGCGTGACGATTTCGACGACTGGCGGATGCGTGCCGGTCAGCTCGACGAATACGTCGTCAAAGTCCGCCAGGTACAAAAAGATTTTCCGAATCTGACCATCCGCCTCGCGCTGGAAGTGGATTATCTGCCCGGTGGCGAGGATTGGATTCGCGGACTCGCCGCACGGCATCCGTGGGATTATTTCATCGGTTCGGTGCATTACGTCTCCGACGACTGGGCCATAGACAATCCGCAGAAAATTTCCGAGTGGAAAAACCGCGACGCCTTCGAGGTCTGGTCGGCTTACTTCGAGCGGCTGACCAGGGCGGCGGAGACCGGGTGCTTTGAAATCATCGGCCATGCCGACCTGCCGAAAAAATTCGGCCACCGACCGGAGCGCGACCCGGGCTGCGCCGGAGGCTTCGCCGAGGCGAGTTGCACGCCGCTCTACGAAAAATTTCTCAACGCGGCCAAAAAGCATCATTGCGCCATCGAACTCAACACCGCCGGGTTGCGGAAGGATTGCCGGGAAATTTATCCAAGCCGCCAAATTCTTGAGCTTGCGTTTCAAAAAGGCGTGCCGATAACGTTTGGCTCGGACGCCCACGCGCCGGAGGAAGTTGGGATGAATCTTGCCGAAGCCATCCAGCTCGCACGCTCTGTCGGCTACAAGGAAAGCTGCCGGTTCACGCAGCGAAAACGACGAATGGTCAAATTTTGATTTCAGACCTCTCGGGTTATGTTCACGGCCAAATTGACAAAAAACCAGCTCACCGCCCTCATCTGCCTGGCGCTTGCCCTGGTCACCACCGCGCTCTACTGGCCGATTTCTCATCACGATTTTGTCAACTTCGATGACGACGATTACATTACCAACAATTCCCACGTCCAGGCCGGGCTGACCTGGGCCGGGGTGATCTGGGCTTTCCAAACCGGAGCCGCCTCCAACTGGCATCCGTTGACCTGGCTTTCGCACATGCTGGATTGCCAGTTGTATGGTTTGTATCCCGGCGGCCATCACTCGACCAATCTGATTTTTCACGTCGCCAATACTTTGCTGTTGTTCCTCTGGTTGAGGCAACTTACTGGAGCCGTGTGGCGCAGCGCATTTGTGGCGGCCTTGTTCGCCTGGCATCCATTGCACGTCGAATCGGTGGCGTGGGCGGCCGAGCGCAAGGATGTGTTGAGCGCGTTCTTCTGGATGCTGACGCTTTGGGCTTATGCGCGGTATGCGCAGAGTGTGACAGGCGGCCGGCGGCAGGGGATGGGGGAAAATCCGAATGCCGAATGCCGAATGCCGAAACAAATCCGGAATCCGAATACCGAAACATCGGACCAGCGGTGCTCAAATTCGGATTTCGGCCTTCGGGCTTCTTTCGGGCTTCGGATTTCGGATTTCGGATTTCTCACAAGCCCCGTGTCACGTTACTACTGTCTGGCTCTGTTATTCTTCGTTCTCGGACTGATGTCCAAGCCGATGGTAGTGACGTTGCCTTTCGTTTTGCTGCTGCTCGATTTCTGGCCCTTGAACCGTTTTCAGCCCGGAAGTTCCACGCGTCCCACCATCAATTTAATCGTCGAGAAAATGCCTTTCTTCGCGTTCACGCTGGCGGCAAGCATTGTGACATATTCTGTGCAAACTTCGGGCCGGGCGCTCTGGTCGCCAGGTGAATTGACTTTTTCGGCCCGGGTGGCAAACGCTTTGTGGGCCTACGAGCGTTACATTTCCAAAACATTCTGGCCGGTGGATCTCTCAATTTTTTATCCGCATCCGTATCATTGGCCGGCCGGTTTGGCAATTGGCGCGGCATTATTGCTGGCCCTGTGGTCGGGATTGGCCCTTTGGCGCGCACGCCAAAATCCGTATTTGCTCGCCGGCTGGTTCTGGTTTTTGGGAACGCTCATCCCCACCATCGGCCTGGTGCAGGTCGGCTCGCAATCCATGGCCGACCGCTACATGTATCTTCCCAGCGTCGGCCTGTTCATTCTGGTGGTGTGGGGCGTTGACGATTTTTTGAGCTGGCGTCCCCACTGGCGGCGCGCCACGGCGTTTGCCGGGGGCGTGGCACTGGCGGGCTGTTTGGTTGGCACTGAAATTCAACTGAGTTACTGGCAGAACAGCATCAAACTCTTCCGGCATGCCATTGAAGTGACAACCGATAATTTCGTCGCCTACACCTGCCTGGGCGAAACCCTCAGTGACATGGGCCTGAAAAAGGAGGCCATGGAACTTTGCGCCGAAGCGGTGAAAATTTCACCGAACAGCCCGGTGGCGCAATTTAATTTCGGCATGGCTTTGTTGCAGAACAACCGGCTGGACGAAGCGCTGGCACATCTTGACGCCGCCGGGCGGCTGGCTCCTCACAATTCCGAGATTCAATACAACCTTGGCCTGGTTTTGTTGCTGCACAACAAACCGGATGAGGCCGCGGGTCATTTCGCCGCCGCTCTCGCTGAAAGGCCGGATTTCGCGGAGGCGCATTACCGACTGGCGCAGGCTTTGTCCCAACAACACAAATCCAAGGAAGCCGTTTTCCAATACCGCGAGGCGTTGCGGCTCAAGCCGGACTTTGCTGACGCGCTCAATGAACTTGCGTGGATTCTTGCCACCGCTCCTGATCCCGGACTCCGCTCCGGCACGGAAGCCGTTCAACTGGCCAAACGCGCCTGTGAACTGACCCAAAATCGGCAGGCGGCTTTTCTCACCACGCTCTCCGCCGCCCATGCGGAAACCGGCCGGTTCTCAGACGCCATTGCCACCGCACAAAAAGCCGGCGAAGTTGCCCAAACCGCCGGTCAAAAGAAAATCGCCGCCCAAGACGGGGAATTGCTGAAACTGTATCAGGCGGGATATCCTTTTCGGGAAACATATTGACTTTTAAAAGACTGCTGCCCTCTTAATCATGTACACGGCCAGACCAACAAGGAACCAGCTTTTCGCGGTTATCTGTCTCGTGCTTGCTCTTGTGACCGTGGTTGTGTATTGGCCGATTACCCACCACAGCTTCACCAATTTCGATGACGACGGGTATATTACCGGAAATTCTCATGTTAAATCAGGCCTGACCTGGTCGGGACTGGTTTGGGCGTTTGAAAACACGGAAACCACCAATTGGCATCCGCTGACGTGGATTTCGCACATGGTGGACTGCCAGCTATATGGCTTGAACGCCGGCGGCCATCATTTGACGAACCTGCTCTTTCACATCGCCAATACTTTGCTGCTGTTCCTTCTGTTGAATGAACTGACCGGCGCTTTGTGGCGCAGCGCTTTCGTGGCGGCGTTGTTTGCCTGGCATCCGCTGCACGTCGAGTCGGTCGCTTGGGCGGCCGAGCGCAAGGATGTGTTGAGCGCATTTTTCTGGATGCTGACGTTGCTGGCGTACACGCGATATGTGACAAGTGGCACGTGTCAAGTGACACAAACGGACCCTGCTTCGTCACCCGTCACCCGCCTGCCGGTCAAAGCCTTGGCGAAGGCCGGTCATCCGTCACTTCACTACTTCCTCGCGCTTTTTTTCTTTGCCTGCGGTCTGATGTCCAAGCCGATGGTGGTGACGCTGCCGTTCGTCCTGTTGTTGTTGGATTTCTGGCCGTTGGCGAGGTTCTCGTGTTCTATAACACTCTCAACCCTCAACCCTCAACCCTCAACCAAATCAACCGCCAGGCTGATTTATGAAAAACTGCCTTTTTTTGCGCTGGCGGCGGCCGGAAGCGTTGCAACCTATTTGGTTCAGAAGACAGGCGGAGCGGTGTCGAATGATACGCTTTCGTTTCGCGTGGCGAACGCCTTGTGGTCGTACCTGCGTTATATTTTCAAAACATTTTGGCCGGCAGATCTGGCGGTCATTTACCCTTTTCCCAGTCACTCGCTTGCGGGCCTGGCAATTGTTGCGGCGACGCTGCTGGTGATTGGGTCGGGTTGGTTCATTTTTTTGGCGGGAAGGCATCCCTGGTTGTTGGTGGGTTGGTTTTGGCTTTTAGGAACGCTGGTGCCGGTCATCGGTCTCGTGCAAATCGGTTCACAATCCATGGCGGATCGCTACATGTATATTCCCAGCATCGGACTCTTCATTCTCATGGTGTGGGGTTTGAATGATCTTTTCGGTTCCTGGCCGCAGAAACAAAAAATTGTGACCCTGGCCGGAACCGTCGCGCTTGCCGGTTGTTTGGCCTGCACCTGGGTTCAAATAAAATATTGGCAGGACAGCATAAGCCTTTTCCGGCACGCCATGGAAGTCACGACCGACAACCATGTCGCTTGTGCCTGCCTGGCCCAGGCTTTGGATGCCATTGGCCAGGAGGATGAAGCGCTGATCCTTTGCACCAACGCGGTGCGGATTGAGCCAAACTATCCACCCGGACAATTTTTTCTCGGCATGGTTTTGTTGAAGCAAGGCAAATCCGAGGAAGCTCTCGGTCACCTGAGCGCCGCGGCCCGGCTCGCGCCGTTTGACACAACGATGCACTATAATTTCGGCAAAGTTTTGCTGGATTTCGACAGGCCGAAGGAAGCCGCCGCCTGTTTTATTACCACTCTCGACAACAACCCAAATTTTACGGAGGCGCATAACGGTTTGGGGAAGGCTTATTGGAAGCAGGGCAAATTGGACCAGGCCACCAACCAGCTTTCCCAGGCCGTGACGTTTGAACCTGACAATCCGCAATTCCACTATGATTTCGGGACCGTCCTGCTCGCAAACTCAAACGTGGACGAAGCCATCGCCCAGTTTTCCGAAGCCTTGCGGCTGAAACCGGATTTTGCGGATGCACACGGCAATCTGGCTGTAGCTTTCATCAGGCAGGGCAGAGCCAGGGAGGCGGTCCTCCATTTTTCCGAAGCTGTTCGGCTGCAACCAAACGATCCGGAAAGGCGCTTTAACCTTGGCCTCGCCCTGCTCGACAACCATCAGCCTGCCGACGCCGCCTTCCAATTTTCCAAAGAACTCCGGCTCGCACCAAGCGAAACCAAGGCGCACTACCGTCTCGCGCAGGCGCTGCAACAACAGAACCAACTGGCCGGCGCCGTCGAGCATTACCGCGAAGCGCTGCGGCTCACACCGGAATTCCCCGAAGCGAAAGCCGCGCTCGACCAAATCCTTTCCACCAATCCAAATCTATTGCCGCAATAAAGCGCAGAAGGCGCAAAATCTTCTCCCTCTCCGCCATTGGGGGAGAGGGCCGGGGTGAGGTGGTTTTGAATTGGGGGTGAGGGCATCGTGGCCTTGAATCCGCAATTCGGAATGTTGATTGCGGGCAATCGCCACGTACATGCCGGTGTCAGATCGGTCACTAAAACAGCGATGGCGGTTGCTCGATGAAGCGCTTGGCCTCTTCAACGTGGTAGGCAGTCTGGCACTTGGGACAATAAAGGTGGTAACCGAGTGAAATTCCTCGGAGCCAGTGTGGCGCACGAAGGGAAACGCGAGCGCAAGGCGTCGGCCTTTTCCCAGATTTGCGCGCGGCGCAAATAGGGCGCTTTGAATTTCCTGTAGTCCATGTCGTGTGGGTCAGCGTTCCCGAAGCAGTTTGATGAGGTTTTCCAATTCGGCGCGCGAGGGTTTATTGCCGGAAATGGTGCGGAAGAACGCAGGGAGCTTGGCCAGCAGTTCTTCGTCTTTCAGAACGTGGTCGGGGATGCGCCCGGCGTCCACGGCGGCGTAATCGAAGAATTTGTGCCAGTCGTCCGAGTCCGGCTTGATGCCGAGTTGCTTGGCCCACTTGCGAAGGGCTTCCTCGTCACGCGGCGGCGACGAGACTTCGCGTTCGATCTTGCTCCAGTTGCTCGGGTCGTGGCCTTGCTCCAGACAAAACTCACGCAGGCCGAGCCGTCGTCGCGCCCGTAGTTCTTTGATGAATGTTCCAAACATAGGTTTTAATTTAAGTTCGTGGTAAATTATTTACCACACGCGACGGGAGTTGTCCAGCAAGATTTTTCAGCCGATGCAGGGCTTGTTCATCAAGTTTTGCGTCTTTGCGTCGAAAGATGGGCACCCCAGACCGTCCCGCAGTGCGGGACGGGACACCGAACAGGCTGCGCAGCAGCGCAGCCCCACCTTTTCGTGTTTTGCGTGTATTTCGCGGTTAATCGTCTGTCGGCATCGCGCTCTTGCTGGACATGCCGGCGGCATTTTGAAAAACTCCGCGCGTGAAACAATCCATCGTGACTTTGGACATGGAAGGCGTGTTGACGCCGGAAATCTGGATTGCCGTCGCCGAGAAGACCGGCATCCCGGAATTGCGCCGCACCACGCGCGACGAGCCGGATTATGACAAGCTCATGCGCGGACGCCTCGCCATCTTGGGTCAGCACGGCTTGAAGCTGTCCGACATTCAGAAGGTCATTGGCACGTTGCGGCCGTTGCCCGGCGGCAGGGAATTTCTGGATGAACTGCGCTCGTTCGTGCAGGTCATCGTTCTTTCCGACACGTTCGAGCAATTCGCCTCTCCCCTGCTCCGCCAGCTCGGCTGGCCGGTGCTCCTGTGTCACCGGCTCGTGGTGGAGAGCGATCGCATCGTGAATTATCAGCTCCGCATCCGGGAGCAGAAGCGCGAGGCCGTGGCCGCTTTCAAGCGGATGAATTACCACGTCATCTCCGGCGGCGATTCGTTTAACGACACCGCCATGCTCGTCGAGGCGAATGTGGGAATTCTCTTCCGCGCGCCCGACGCGGTGAAAAAGCAATTCCCGCAGTTTGAGGCCGTCGAGACTTACGCCGATTTGATGAAGCTGATCAAGGCGGCGATGGGGTAGCGTGCTTCCGGCATCCTGCCGGAAGATCTGAATAATGTTCTGCCGGCAGGATGCCGGCAGCACGTTCAATCCTCCGCCTTGAACGCGCGGGAAATCAAATCCTGCACCGCTTGTTTGGGTTCTTTGCCTTCGTAGAGCAGCGTATAAACCTCGTCAATGATCGGCGTGAGCACCTTCTTCCCGCGCGCCAGCCGGTGCGCGGATCGCGCCGTCGGATATCCCTCGGCCAGTTTCGGATGCGACGCCTGGATTGCCGCCATCGTTTCACCGCGCCCAAGACGTTCGCCGAGGTCGCGATTGCGGCTCTGTTTCGAGAAACACGTCAGCATGAGGTCGCCCAGACCGCTCAAGCCGGCGAACGTCTCCGGTTGCGCGCCGCACGCCACTCCCAGCCGGCGCATCTCGGACAGCGCCCTTGTGACCAGTCCGGCCTTGGTGTTGTCGCCGTAGCCAAGCCCGTCGCTCACGCCGGCTGCGATGGCGATGATGTTTTTCAGCGCGCCGCCGTATTCCACACCGAGGATGTCCGTGCTGCGATAAATACGAAAGCTGGGGCGGTGGAAAAGTCCTTGCACCGTTCGCGCCGTGCCGTCGCTTTCGCAGGCGCAAACCACCGTCGTCGGAATGCCCAGCGCCACTTCGCGGGCAAAGCTCGGCCCGGAAAGCGCGGCCACGCGGTCCGCCGGGGCCTGCTCGCGCAGAATCCGGCTCATCGTTTCGCCGGTTTCAAATTCAATGCCCTTGGTCACGCTCACCAAAATGGCCGGATGCCCTTTCAACTTCACGGCAACCTGACGGAAGGCCTGCGACGGAATGGCCATGACCAGGCACTCGGCACCCGCAATCGCCTTTTTAAAATCCGCCGCTGCCTTCCAATCCGTCGGCAACGCCATGCCGGGCAGGTAACGCTCATTCCGCCCGCGGCGGAGTTCATCCAGCGTCCCGGCGTCAATGTCCCAAAGTGTCACGGCATTGCCGTTTTCGTGCAGCACTTTGGCCAGGGCGGTTCCCCACGCACCCGCGCCCAGCACGGTAATTTTCATTTCGTTGCCTCCTGTGTCGCGGATTTCTGACCAAAACGTTGTTCCGTGCCGTTGAGCAGACGCTGGATGTTGCCCTTGTGTTTGTAAATGGCGAGCAGCCCCAGCGCGGTGGTGACGATTCGCAGGGTCAGGCTGTTCGGTGTCAACCAAACCGCCGTGGGCAATGCCACCGCTGCCGCGATGGAAGCCACCGACACGTAGCGGCTCAATGCGAACACAACAATCCACGCACCCAGCGCAATGCCTGCGCCCAGCGGTGCCAGCGCAAAATAAACTCCCGCGCTGGTGGCGATGCCCTTGCCGCCCTTGAACTTCAGCCAACAGGTGAAATTGTGACCGAGCACGGCACAGATGCCAGCAACGATTTTCAAACATTCGATTTTATCCGGCGCAACGGCGAACGGTTGAACGACAAAATCCGCAAGCCATGAACACGCGGCAAAACCCTTGAGTCCGTCCACCACGAGCACAAGGATGCCGGCAGGTTTGCCGAGAATGCGAAAGACATTGGCCGCGCCGATGTTGCCGCTGCCAATGGTGCGGATGTCAATCCCCTTGGCGCGGGCGACCAGATAGCCGGTTGGGATTGAGCCCAGCAAATACGCCGCCACGGCGATGACAATGAAAACAAGCACGGCGGGAGTTTACGGTGCTGGAATCGAAAACAGGAAGCGCAAAGTTAAATTCGAAATCCAAAACTCGAACTCCGAAAGAAACCCGAATTCCGAAAACCGAATCCATGTCTGGGGAATCACCTTCGGTAATTCGGGTTTCTGATTTCTTTCGGCATTCGGATTTCGGGTTTCGGGATTCTCCCGGCGCGCCACTTTTCTGACGCCGGTTTGGTTGGCGAAAAAACCGGCGTCATCATTTTCTTTTACTTGGAGATGCGTTTGATTTAAACATCGCCCGTGTTGATGAACCAACATTCCCGCATTTATGTGGCCGGCCATCGTGGTTTGGTGGGCAGCGCCATCTGGCGTGAACTTCAACGGCAGGGATTTGACAACCTCATCGGCCGCACCCGCCAGGAGGTCAACTTGCTGGATGCCGACGCGGTCCAGAAATTCTTTGCCGGAACCAGGCCGGAGTTTGTCTTCATGGCGGCCGCCAAGGTCGGCGGTATTTATGCCAACGACACGCAACCCGCCTCGTTTCTTTTTGAAAACCTTCAAGTCCAGAACAACCTCATCCACACGGCCTGTCAATCAGGGGTCCGGAAATTATTGTTTCTGGGGAGTTCCTGCATCTATCCCAAACTCGCGCCCCAACCGCTCAAGGAGGAATATCTGCTCTCCGGGCCTTTGGAGCCGACCAACCAGTGGTATGCCGTCGCCAAAATCGCCGGCATAAAACTCTGCCAGGCGTACCGGCGCCAGCACGGCTGCGATTTCATCAGCGTCATGCCGACCAACCTGTACGGGCCAAACGACAACTATGACCTGCAAACGTCGCATGTGCTGCCGGCGTTGATCCGGAAGTTTCACGATGCCAAACAAACCGGCGCCGCCAGTCTTACGTGTTGGGGCACGGGAACCCCGTTGCGGGAATTTCTCTACGTTGACGATCTCGCCGCCGCCTGCATTTTCCTCATGCAAAACTACAGCGAGGAACAGTTCATCAACGCAGGCTTTGGCAGCGACATCAGCATCCGGGAACTTGCCGGATTGGTAAAAAAAGTCGTCGGCTTTGCCGGCGACATTGTCTGGGACGCAGCAAAACCGGACGGCACCCCGCGCAAGCTCATGGACAGTTCGCGATTGTTCGCGCTGGGCTGGCGGCCGCAGGTGGACCTGGAAACCGGCATCCGCCTCACTTACAAGGACTTTCTCAGCCATCAGCAACGCGGAACATAGCGGGTCTTTGCCGCATCAACTGGCAACGCGGCCCTTGCCGGCAAAGTGGTCCTTCACCATCTGCAGGTCGGCGTCCACCATCAGTTTGACCAGGTCGTTGAACTTCGTTTTGGGTTCCCAACCCAGTTGTTTTTTCGCCTTTGAGGCATCACCGACCAGCAAATCCACTTCCGTCGGCCGATAGTAATTGGGATCAATTTCGACGTATTTCCGCCAGTCCAGGCCGGCGTGGGCGAAGGCCGCTTCGAGAAATTCCCGGACACTGTGGGTTTCCCCGGTGGCAACCACATAATCGTCCGGCTTGGCTTGCTGGAGCATCAGCCACATCGCCTCAACATATTCCCGCGCGTAACCCCAGTCGCGTCTGGCCTCCAGATTGCCCAGGTAAAGTTTGTCCTGCAGACCGGTCACAATGTGGGCCACCGCGCGCGTGATCTTGCGTGTGACAAAGGTCTCGCCCCGTCGCGGAGATTCGTGATTGAACAAAATGCCGTTGCACGCAAAAAGGCCGTACGACTCCCGGTAATTGACGGTGATCCAGTAGGCATAAACTTTGGCGCAGCCATACGGGCTGCGCGGATAAAACGGGGTCGTTTCGCGCTGCGGTATTTCCCGCGCCTTCCCAAACATCTCGCTCGACGAAGCCTGGTAAAAACGCGGCTTGATGCCGGCCTCACGGATGGCTTCCAGCAACCGCACCGCGCCCGTGGCCGTGATGTCGGTCGTATATTCCGGGCTGTCGAAACTCACGCGCACATGACTCTGGGCGGCGAGGTTGTAAATTTCGTCCGGCGTGATCCGGCCAATCAACCGCGCCAGCGCGCTGGCGTCGCTCAAGTCGCCATAATGCAGCTTCAGCGCGGCCTCCCCCGTGTGCGGGTCGGTGTAAAGATGTTCCAGCCGGGACGTGTTGAACGTGCTGGCGCGCCGGATGATTCCGTGCACCTCGTAACCTTTCGACAGGAGCAACTCCGCCAGGTAGGAACCGTCCTGGCCGGTAATGCCGGTAATGAGAGCTTTTCTGCCCATGGCTTGTGGCTGAATGTTTGACCGGCCATCAAACCAACGCAAGTGAAACTTGCCCGCCAGTTGCCAGTTGTCAGCCATCCTCCATCAATGGCAAACTCGACCCGTGATAACCATGAACCATATTCGCGTCGCCGTTCTCGGCACCGGCTCGCTCGGAAAAGAACACGCACGCATCTACGCCGGGCTGGCGGCGGCGGGACAAGTCGAATTGACCGGGGTCTTCGACACGTCGGCCGACACCGCCCGCAAAATTGCCGCCAAACACGGCACGCGGGTTTTCTCTTCGATTGCCGAATTGGCGGCCGCGAGTGATGCCGTCAACATCGTCACGCCGACCGTCACACATTTTGAACTCGCCAAATCGCTGTTGCAGCAGGGCAAACATGTCCTCGTCGAAAAACCGATGACCGACAACACCGCCCAGGCCGCCGATCTCGTCCAGCTCGCGCAACGGAAAAATTGCGTCCTGCAGGTCGGCCACGTCGAGCGATTCAATCCCGTTTTCAAATATCTCGAAACCGCCGCGCCCGAACCGCGCTTCATCGAAACGCATCGCCTGTCCCCCTACCCTGCCCGCTCGACCGACATCGGCGTCGTGCTCGATTTGATGATTCACGACCTGGACGTGGTGCTCGCGTTTGTGAAATCACCGGTGACGAGTGTGGACGCCGTGGGCATTCCCGTGTTGAGCAAGAGCGAGGACATCGCCAACGCGCGGCTGCGTTTCGCCAACGGCTGCGTCGCCAACCTTACCGTCAGCCGTGTCAGCCCGGAGCGGATGCGGAAGATTCGTGTGTTCAGCGGTGGCGCGACGCCGAGCTACATCTCGCTCGACTACCGCGCGCAGGAAGGTTTCATCTATCGCATCGCCCGGGAAGGCGAACAGGAAACCTCAAAGCTGAAAAAGGTTTTGGCCGTGAAACTTGGCGTCGGCAAGGATTCCACCATCGTCAGCGAATTCGGCGGCAAACGCATCGTGCGCGAACCGGTGCCGATTGCCAAAGACGAACCGCTCAAACTCGAATTGCAAAGCTTCGTCAACTGCGTCCGCGAAAAACAAACCCCTGTCGTCAGCGGTGAATCCGCCAAACGCGCGCTGGACCTGGCCTTTGAAATCACGCGGCAGGTTCAGCAGAGCAAATAATAACGGTAATGGGATTCTAAAATAAACCCGTGAAACCAAAATCGTTCGTGCTCATCGCCGGTAAGACGAGCGGGGATTTGTGCCCTGTTTCGCGTAGGAGACGACGTGAGGAGTCTCTAACTAAAAATGAAATTTGCAGGTTATCCCAAAGTTTGAGCCTCGTCACCTCGGCTCCTACAATTAAAGCCATGAATTTCCAACGGCCAATCAAATCACGGCGCGATCCACTCAATCGCGCATTCAGCCTGCCACGACTGCCTCTGGAGCATTATCAAGCCAACGCTGTGGTGTTCTGGACGTTGACGGTGTTCGACAAGGCCAAAGGCTGGCTGACGCCCGTGTTCCACCAGCGTTTCCGGGAACTGATGTTTCACGCCGCCGCCCGCGAGGGTTTGCTTTGTCCAATTTATTGCCTGATGCCGGATCATCTACATTTGGTCTGGATGGGATTGCGGCTGGATTCGGACCAGATCAACGGCATGGCTTTCCTGCGGACTTGTCTTGAGCTGGAACTTTCGCCCGCGAAGTTCCAGCCTCAGGCGCAGGATGAAATTTTGCGTGAGGAGCAGCGGAAACGGAATGCGTTCGCCAAAGTCTGCTTTTACATCGCAGCGAATCCGGTGCGGGCGGAATTGATCGCCGGAAATGAAATCTGGCCATTCACCGGTTGTGTGATCCCCGGCTATCCGAAATTGAATCCTTTGGCGGAAGATTATTGGTCGAAGTTTTGGAGAATCTTCGCCAAACTACGGCAACCCGACGCAAGCAACATCAAGCGACCGCCGATTGGATGAAAATAAAATCAAAGTTAGAGACTCCTCGCGTCGTCTCCTACAACGATTCAGAATGAATCCGAAAACCTTCATGCTCATCGCCGGTGAGGCGAGCGGGGATTTGCTCGCAGCGGAACTGGTTTCTGCGCTGCTTGCCGCGTCGAAGCGAAGCGAAGACGGGCGCGTCCCGCAATTCTTTGGCGCGGGCGGTTCGCGCATGGCGGCGGCGGGAGTCGAGCTGGCCTTCGACCTGACGCAGCACTCGGTTATCGGCATTTCCGATGTGCTGAAAAATTATTTCAAGTTCCGGCGGCTGTTTAATCAGTTGCTAAAGCTGGCGGTTGGGCGGCGGCCGGACGCCATCATCGGCGTGGATTACGGCGGGTTTAATCTGCGCTTCGGCCATGCCATCAAACAATATGTCCGTGCTCATCCAAGCGGCTGGAATCCGAAAATCATCCAGTTCGTCTCGCCGCAGGTCTGGGCGTCGCGGCCGGGCCGGGCACATTTGCTCGCGGCGGATTACGATCTGCTCCTGAGCATTTTCCCGTTTGAAAAAGACTGGTATGCAAAACGCGTGTCGAAGTTGCGCGTGAAATTTGTCGGTCATCCCATGGTGGAGAAATTTACGATTGACGATTTACGATTGACGGGCCGCGAAACAGAAGCTGGTAGGAGCCGAGGTGACGAGGCTCAAGCCAAAGAAAAGTTAGAGACTCCTCACGTCGTCTCCTACAAATCAAAAATCTTGTTGCTGCCGGGCAGCCGCGCCGATGAATTGCGGCGGCATTTGCCGGTGATGCTCGGCGCGTTGAAACTGATTCGGGAAAAATTGCCGTCGGCGAAAGTGAAAATGGTTTTGCCGGATGAAGCTTTGAAACAACTCGCGGACAAGCTGTCCGTGCTCCCGTCAGATACGGAAATCCAAACCGGCAATTTGCCGCAGGCGCTCGCGCAGGCGGACGTGGCCATTGCCTCGACCGGCACGGTGACGATGGAGTGCGCGTTCTTCGGCTTGCCGACGGTCACGCTCTACAAAACGTCGTGGAGCACCTACCAAATCGCCAAACGCATCGTGAAGGTGAAATGGCTGACGATGCCAAATATTCTGGCGGACGAGGAAGTTTTCCCCGAATTCGTCCAGGGTGCCGCCACGCCTGACCATATCGCCAGCGCCGCGCTGGAGCTTTTGCAAAACGAACCGCACCGTATTCAAATTAAAAAGCGGCTGGCGGAAGTTGTTTCGTCCCTGGGCGGCCCCGGCGCGAACACACGGGCGGCAACGGCGATTTTGAGTTTGTTCAGCTAAGAATCGTCCTCGTTCTCGAAGTTTTTGGTGGGGCGAGGCTCCTGACAAGCCGATGTAGTGTTGGCGTTGTGCGCCAATACCATCGAGCAACAGGCTCGACACTACAGCATGAAACGTTTCGCGAGGCCGCTCGCCCCACCGGTGCTGTTTCTACGGCTTTGACTTTCCCTGTTTTCATCGCTACCCTGCCGCCATGGAATCGTTGCACGCGCCGTGGCGCATCGAATACATCCTGTCGCCCAAGCCACAACTCGATGCCAGCCTGTTCACCCGCATCGCCCAATCCAATGACGATGAAGCGAACCGCGTCATCGTGCGCGATCGCACCTGTTTCGCCTTGCTTAATACCTATCCCTACAACGGCGGACATTTGCTGATCGTGCCTTACAAACAAGTCCCTGACCTGAACGGCCTGACCGAAGAGGAACTGGCGGATTTGTGGAAGCTCACGCGTCGTTGCATCAACGCGCTGACGCAAATCATGAAGCCGGACGGTTTTAACATCGGCATCAATCTGGGCAAGGTTGCCGGCGCGGGCGTCGCCGACCATTTGCACATCCACGTCGTTCCGCGCTGGAACGGCGACACAAATTTCATGCCGGTGCTGGCCAATACAACCGTTTTACCCGCGGCGCTGGACGAGGTTGCCGCAAAATTGCGCGCAGAACTGGCAAAATGAATTTTTTCGCCTCCGAAAATGCCGACTGAAACCCTTCATTTCGAGAACGCGCGCGTCGCGCAGCAGCTTTTCAATCACGAGCCGCGTAATCTTCAGTTGGTCGGAGAACTGCTTGGTGTCAAGGCCACGTCGCGCGACGGCTGGATAAAACTCGAAGGCGCCGCTGATGCCGTCGAGCGCGCCAAGCAGCTTTTTGTGTCGCTGGAGAGTTTGCTCAAGGCCGGCTCCCCGGTGCGCAACCGCGAGTTCACGCACGCATTGAACGTCGTGAAGCACGAGGGCGTTTCGACGCTCAAGGATTTGATGAGCGACCGGGTGTTGACGCACGACCGAAAGCCCGGCGTCACCGCCAAAACCGTTGGCCAAAAAAAATATCTCGACGCGATTCGCCGGCACGACATTACATTCGGGGTTGGGCCGGCGGGCACGGGCAAAACCTATCTGGCGGTGGCGATGGCGCTGGCGGCGTTGCGCGAAGGAAAGGTTTCGCGGATCATCCTTACCCGCCCGGCCGTTGAAGCCGGCGAAGCGCTTGGCTTTCTACCCGGCGACCTTTACGAAAAAATCACGCCGTATCTGCGTCCGCTGCACGATGCGTTGCATGACATGCTGCCCGCCGAGGAAATCCAGAAGCACACCGAGCGCGGCACCATTGAAATCGCGCCGCTGGCCTACATGCGCGGGCGCACGCTGAACAATGCCTTCATCATCCTCGACGAGGCGCAAAACTCGACGACCGAACAGATGCTGATGTTCCTCACGCGTCTCGGACACGGCTCGAAAGCCGTCATCAATGGCGATGAAACGCAGATTGATTTGCCGCCGCACAAAAATTCGGGATTGCTCGAAGCGCACCGCGCGCTGAAAAACACCGAAGGAATCTCGATTGTGGAATTGGGCAAGCGCGACGTCGTCCGCCATCCGCTCGTGCAACGCATCATCTCGGCTTACGAGGAGCATCGCAGCCAAAAATCCGGAGGGGCGAGCGCTGCGAGCCCCTAATTGAATGAAGCAAGGGGTCGTGGAACTCCGCCCTCCGACAAAATGAGCGTCACCATCGCCAACCGTCAGCGCGTGCAAAAAATCAACCGGCGACTGCTGAAACAAATCGCCAACGCACTGCTCACGGAATTGGAAATTAAAAAAGCCGAAATTGGAATCTGCCTTGTCGCCGCGCCGGAAATGACACGGCTAAACGAGACATTTCTCCGGCACGCCGGTTCGACGGACGTGATTACGTTCGATTACCGGGACAGCGTGTTGCCGGCATCCTGCCGGCAAATCAAATTGGAATTTCCGGCAGGATGCCGGAAACACGTTCATGGCGAAATCTTTGTGTGCGTGGATGAGGCGGTTTTGCAGGCGCGCAAGTTCGGCACGAGCTGGCAGTCGGAAGTCATCCGCTACCTGATCCACGGGGTTTTGCATCTGCTCGGCTTTGATGATTCGAGTCCGGACGTCCGGCGCAAAATGAAACGGGAGGAAAACCGCCGGTTGCGTGAAATGAGCCGCCGCTTTCCCTTGAGCAAACTTTGCTGCGGCCTTAGACTTGGCGCATGGAACAGAAAAGCTTCCTTGCCCGCTGGCGCTCCAGTTTTTTAACGGGGCTGGTGGTTACTTTCCCCGCCCTGCTCACGTTGGCAGCGGTCAAATGGCTCGTAGGCACCATTTCCAGCGTGACGGATTTGCTTTTGTTTTTTCTGCCCCGGAAACTCACCCACGAAGGTCTCGTGTATCCCAATGACGGCATGGGACCGATGTTCTGGTATTGGAGCCTGGTGGCACTGGTGCTCGCCGTGGTTTTGATTTCGGTCGCCGGCGTGCTGGCGCGTTATTACATCGGCAAAAAAATCATTGATTGGACCGACCGCGTGTTGATGCGGGTGCCGCTGTTGAACAAATTTTACAGCGCCATCAAACAGGTCAACGATGCGTTCGCCGGAAGCAAACATTCGTTCAAGACCGTCGTCCTGGTGGAATTTCCCGGGCCGGGAAATTATTCCGTTGGCTTCATCACCAGCGAACAGCAGGGCGAAATCCAGCAAAAGACCGGCAGGAATCTCATCAGTGTCTTTGTCCCGACCACGCCCAATCCAACCTCCGGCTTCCTAATTATGGTGCCGGAGGAGAAACTCACCAAACTCGACATGAGCGTAACCGACGCTATCAAATACATCGTCAGCCTTGGCTCGATTTCGCAGGAATATCCGCTGACGACGGAAAAACGAGGATAGAAGATTGAGGATGGAGAATCGCCCAGCGCACCAAACGGTATGCCATCTTCCATTTCCCATTCTCCATCTTCGCGTTTATGATTCAAAGCGCCACCGGCCTCATCCTGCGCACGCGACCGCTCACCGAAACCAGCCTCATCGTCCATTGGCTCACGCCGGATTTCGGGCGCATCGCCACCGTCGCCAAAGGCGCGCGCCGGATCAAATCGCCGTTTCTCGGCAAATTGGATTTGTTTTACCTGGCGGATTTTTCGTTCAGCCGCAGCCGCCGTTCCGATTTGCACACGCTCCGTGAAATCAGTTTGCGCGAAACGCACAGCGCGCTGCGTCAGGACATCTGCCGGTTGCGCCAGGCCGCCTACGCCGCGTCGTTCGTCGAGCAGGCCACGGAAACCGGGACGCCTTTGCCCGCCATTTTTGAATTGATGAATGGTTTTCTGGGTTGCCTTTGCCGGCAAAAATCCGCGCCACACATTGTTTTGGCCTTTGAACTCAGGCTCCTGCATGAACTCGGCCTGAAACCGGATTTGGGGAAAACCAAACTGACGCCCGGCGCCAAACAAATCGTCCGCGCGCTGATGCAAAACGACTGGCCTGCGTGTTCGCGTTTGAAGCCCGCGGCTGCCCAAACCGCCGAGTTGCGCCGGTTTTTGCACGGCTTTTTGATTTTCCATCTGGAGCGTCTGCCGCGCGGCCGCGCCGCAGCGCTGGCGGACGAAGTTTTCGCGGTTCAACCAAGTTGGTTGATTACAACCCGGAAGCCTGTTATGAATATTCCCGCCCAACCCGGGGGAACCGAAAGCGGCTGGGAATCAATACATGAGCAGGTTCGACACGAAGAGGCAGGACAATCGAAGGACAGGCGCGCTGAAAGCGGCCCGTCCAAAGTCCGGGGATTTCGCCGTGAAATGATTTGAACAACCAGACAAACGGAGAAGCCACCATGCAGGACCTCAAACCTTTACACGATGCGATCCTTAAAGGGGATGCGAAGACCGCGAAAGCCACCACCGAAGCCGCCCTGGCCGCCGGGACCGACCCGATGAAGTTGGTGCAGGAATACATGATGCCCGCGATGGCCGAGGTGGGCCGGCGATTTGAGTGCAATGAGTATTTTGTGCCCGAGTTGCTGCTCGCCGCCCGCGCCATGAAAGCCGCGCTCGAACTCATCCGGCCGCTGCTCGTTGCGAGCGGCGCCAAGCCGGCAGCGCGCGTTGCCATCGGCACCGTAAAAGGTGATTTGCACGATATCGGCAAAAATCTGGTGATGGCGATGCTCGAAGGCGGCGGCTACGAAGTCATTGACCTGGGCGTGAACGTAACGCCGGAACAATTTGTCGCCGCCGTGAAGGGAAAAGGCGCCAACATCGTGGCCATGTCCGCGCTGCTGACCACAACCATGCCGGCGATGAAGACAACGGTTGATGCGCTTCAGCAGGCTGGCGTGCGCCAGCAGGTGAAGGTGTTGATCGGCGGCGCGCCGATCACGCAAAAATATGCGGATGAAATCGGCGCTGACGGTTACAGCGAAAGCGCCGCCGGTGCGGTCAACGCCGCCAAAAAGGCCCTGGGCTGAAATTTCGCAACGAGCATCACACGAATTCCAACAGAGTCTTTTTGCTCAATCCCGTGAGCCGTTTCACCAGCCTGGCCATCAATAATCCCGCCGATCTGCGGTTCGGAGTTTCGCCCAAACCCCTTGTCACGCGTCGCGGCCTAACGATTGGCGGGGGCATCGTGTATCCCGAACTGAATTTCACATTGCCGCCGATGTTCGTGGATAAAAACACCATGGCCGAAGTCCGCGGCCAGTATCAGCAGATCATCACCGGCGCGTTGCAACGCGCGGTGGAATTGGAAGCGCCGGGACTGGTGGTCGAGTTTGAAACGCTCCCCCCCATGACTGAAAATCCGGCCTGGGGCGTGGAGTTGACGCGCATCCTCCTCGACGCTCTTGAGGCCACGCACTCGCAGCATGGCCTCAAGAGCGTCCTGCGCATCACGCCCAACGACACGCGTGAGATGGAGCGTCCACCGCACATGAGGAGTGGCAAGCTTTACGAAGCGATGATCCAGACGTTCGACGGCTGTGCGGCGGCAGGTGCGGAGTTGTTGAGCATCGAGTCGGTCGGCGGCAAGGAAATCCACGACGAGGCGCTGATGATGTGCGACATCCGCAGCGTGATTTTCGCCCTCTGCGTGCTGGGCGTGCGCGACATGCGGTTTCTGTGGACCGAACTGGACAAGATCGCCCGCACGCGCGGCGTGCATTGCGCCGGCGACACCGCCTGCGGATTTG
>Ga0074044_10000442_pt1 | contig 40907 bp, 33 predicted proteins | sample BogForMeECP23OM1_FD_94443 | JGI IMG/M metagenome (GOLD analysis project Ga0074044, IMG submission 94443) | Bog forest soil microbial communities from Calvert Island, British Columbia, Canada - Bog Forest MetaG ECP23OM1 | ecosystem: Environmental > Terrestrial > Soil > Wetlands ...
ATCCCCTTGTCGTCGTCATCGATAATTCCGCGCGCGACCTGCAGATACGCCTTGCGCACGGTTTCGGGAAAGCGGCGAATCGATCCGAAGTCCAGGATTCCCAGGCGCGGATGATAACTCACGAGGTAGTTGCCCGGATGAAAATCGGTGTGCAGCACGCCGAACTCCAGGATCTGCCGCCACACCAGCAGATGGCTCTTGTGCGCGACCCACGATCGCAACTCCAGATCGACCTCCGGATTCATCACATCCGCCAGCGGATACCCGTCAACGAACGTCATCGTGAGCACGCGCCGCGAACTCAGTTCCTTGACGACGGCCGGCACTTCGACTTCGGGGTCATCGGCGAGCAGCCGTCCGAACTCGGTCATGTTGCGCGCTTCGTTTACGTAGTCCAGTTCCTCGCGCAGGCGCTCCTGCAGCTCCGCGTAGATCGAGCCGGTGTCGACCTTCTGGCGCATCACGTCGCGTCCGATCGCCTGCATCGTGCGCAGCAGCAGCTTGAGATTGCGCAGATCTTCCTCGACCGTCGTTTCGATTTCGGGATACTGCACCTTTATTGCCACATCGCGGCCGTCCTTGAGGCGCGCGCGATGCACCTGGCCGAGCGATGCGGCGGCAAACGCGGTCTGATCGAAGCTGCGGAACAACTGCTCGGGGCGGCGGCCCAGCTCGCGGCGAATCTGCTCGGAGATCATCGCATAGCTCATCGGCGGCACGTTCGATTGCGTCGCCTTCAGCACGTCGAGCGCCTCGCCGGGCAGCAGGTCCTGGCGCATCGAGAGCATCTGGATCAGCTTCATGAAAGCTCCGCGCAGGTTCTTGGAGCTTTCGAGAATTCTTTCGGCGTTGCGGATGTGGGTTTCGAGCAGCTCGCGATCCTGGGCGCTGCGCGAAAGAAACGGCCGGCGAATGGAGGTCCACAGGTAGCTGGTGCCGACCTGCGAGGCGAGTCCGCCCATCTTGAAAGCGCGCCGGGCGCGTCCCTGTGTGATGGGATTGCGCGGCGCCATCACGCGCCTCCGTCGCGGTCGATTCCGACCCGGTTGATCAACGTTGCCGCCAGCGCCGCGCCGAAACCGTTGTCGATATTGACGACGGTAACGCCGCTCGCGCAGGTGTTCAGCATCCCGAGCAGCGCGGATATTCCGCCGAAGGCTGCGCCGTAGCCCACGCTGGTGGGAACCGCGACGACCGGCTTGTCGACCAGGCCCGCGATCACCGACGGCAGCGCACCTTCCATCCCGGCGACGACGATCAGCACGCTCGCGCGCCGCACCGATTCGAGATTGGCGGTCAGGCGATGGATGCCGGCGACGCCGACATCGTAAAGGCGCCGGACGCGATTGCCGAACAGCTCGGCGCAGATTGCCGCCTCTTCCGCGACCGGCATGTCCGAGGTGCCCGCGCTGATGACCATTACTTCGCCATGACCGCGCTCCTTCACCGGTTCGTGAATCACTGCGCCGACTCGGGCGTCGGTATGGTAGACCATCTTGCGGAGCTTCGTTCGAATCGCGCGCGCCTTGTCTGGAGCGAGGCGCGTCACGATGAGATTGGTTCCCGATCCGATCACGCGCCTGCCGATAGCGACTATTTGCGCCGCGCTCTTGCCTTCTCCAAACACCACCTCGGGTACTCCGCGGCGCAACGCGCGATGATGATCGACTTTGGCAAAGCCCAGGTCCTCGAACGGCAACTCGCGCAGCGATCGCATCGCGGTGGCAGCCGTTATCCTGCCCGCCGCCACCCGGTCGAGAATCGCACGAATCCGGGTTTCGGTCATCGCCGCCGCTTCAGGATTTCGGCGCGGAGCGGGCGCTCCAGATGCAGCGACAGTTCGCGCACCGCGCGCACGTCACTGCGCGTGACGGTGATGGTGAGCTCGCCCGCTTTGAGCTGCTCGCCGGGCTGCGGAATATGGCCGAGACGTTCGAGCACGAACCCGCCGATGGTAGCATACTCATCGCCTTCAGGGAGCCCGAGTCCGAAGCGTTCGTTCAATTCGGCGATCGGAGCGCGCGCCGACACGGTAAGCGTGCGCGGATTGACGACGCGCGCGATGTCCTCTTCGCGGTCGTGTTCGTCCTCGATCTCGCCGACGACCTCTTCGAGCAGGTCTTCGACCGTAATTATTCCCGCGGCGCCCCCGTACTCGTCGACGATCACCGCCAGGTTCTCTCCGGTGCGCTGGAGCGCGACCAGGATTTCATCCAGCGGCATCGACTCGGGAAAGTAGCTGACCGGGCGCATCACGTCCGCGACCGGATGGCTCAAATCGGGCGCTTCCAGAAGATCGAAGACGTGCACTACTCCCACGATATCGGTTATGCGTCCGCGAAACACCGGCAGCCGGCTGAAACCCACGCGGCGCACCGCTTCGATCGCGTTGGCAAGCGTGGCGTCCTGCGGGACCGCATCGACACGCACCAGCGGGACCATCACCTTGCGCGCTTCCGCGCGCGAGAAGCGGAAGATGCGGCTTATCATCTGCTGCTCGGCCGGCAGAATCGCATCGTGATTCGCGGCAGCCGCGCCGTCGGCGGGGCGGCGATGGAGCAACCGCACGAGATCTTCGCGTTCCATGAACACGCTCTCGGCTTCGGACGGCACGCCCGCGATCAGCCGCAGCGCACGGCTGAGCAGCGTCTCGACGAACAGCAGCGGCGCCAGGACCGTGGCGAGAATCCGTAACGGGCGCGCGGCGATTCGCGCGAAGCGGAGAGGATTGCGCAACGTCAGCAGCTTGGGAATCGACTCGCCGAGCACCAGAGTCAGGGGAGCCAGGATGAACGGCGCCCAGAACGCCAGCTGCGGTTTCAAATCGTGCAGAAACGCGGTGAGCGTGACGGCCGCCACGACCGTCGCAAGATTGTTGGTGGTCAGCGTCAGCGCCAGCAGGCGGTCGCGGCGTTCCAGCAGCCATCCGAGCGTGCGCGCCCGGCTGCCGCCGCCCTCGCCTTCGGCGCGGACCTTGAGTTGATCGGCTGAAACCAGCGCGATTTCGCTGGCGGCAAAAAACGCCTGCAGCGCGATACACGCCGCGATCGCGAGAATGAGACCGACGAGGTTCATCGCTTGAGTCTCACCTGCTCCACGGTTGCGCCGCGCACCCGCTCGACGATCGCTTCGTACTTTCCGAACGTTAGCTTCTCGCCCACCGGCGGCACCCGGCCAAGTCTGCGGAGCACCACGCTGGAGAGCGTGCGCCGTCCGGCGGGCGTATCGACTTCGAAATCGGGTCCGAGAGTCGTGGCGAGCTGGCGCACGTCGATCGCGCCCGAAGCAATCCACTCGTTGTCGGAAATGCGCTCCAGCTCCGGCCCTTCGACGTCGAATTCGTCGCGCAATTCGCCGAACAGCTCTTCGAGCAGATCCTCCAGCGTCACCAGCCCCAGCAAATGGCCGTACTCATCGACCACCAGCGCCATCTGGAACCTGCCCCGCCGCATTTCATCGAACAGATCGCCAAGCGCCTTTCGGGGCGGAATGAAATATGCGGGTCTGAGCAGGCGCTCGACGCGTGGAGGTTCAGGTTCCAGCCGGCGAATCGCAAGATCTTTTACATGCAGGAGGCCCACGATATTTTCCTGCGCCCCGCGATACATGGGGACGCGCGAGAAGTGACCGTTCACGATCTCGGCAATCAGTTGCGCGGGAGGCGTCGCGATATCGATGGCGAAAATGCGATCGCGCGGCGTCATTACCTCCGAGGCGCGCCGCGCCCCGAAGTCGAACACGCGATGGATCAGCGCGCGTTCCTCGGGCTCGACCTCGCCCTGCTTCTCGCTGAGCTTCAAAAGCTCCTTGAACTCCGTCTCCGAAAACGGCTCCGGCCGCGGGCCGGGATCGTTGGGCGCAAAATACTGCGCCACGGGATGAACGAGGTCTGCCGCCAGCGCGAGGGGACGCGCCGTCAGCCGCGCCACACCCACCGGATGGCCGAGCGCGAAAGTTTTGGGGGTGATGTCGCAGAAGATCAGCACCACCACGAACATCACCGGCGCGGCCACATATGCGCCGATCTGGTTGCCGAGCCAGAACAGGAAAAACGCGGTGGCGAGGCACTCCGCGAACACGTTGCACGCTTCGTTCACCCCGATGACGACGATCAACGACTCAAGCGGCCGGCGCATCAGGCGATCCAGCGCATTCTGCACCTTGGGGCCGACCCGGTCGCGCATATGCTCCATACGCGCCATCGTGAAAATCGCCGTCTCGGAGGCGGCGAGGCCCGCGCTCAGGACCACGAGCGCAAGGACCAGAATTGGCAGCAATATCAGCATGGAAAATCGCTATCCTCGCAACTGATCCCATCCCGCCAGCTGCGGTTTCACGCCCCCCGCAAGACGCAGGCCGCGCTGGCGCACGATCCGCCCGATGCGCCGGACCGGGACCCTGAGCAATCGCGCGAGTTCTTTTTCCGACCGGCCCGGGCGGATGCAGAACAGCAGCTCGTAATCTTCGCCGCCGCCGAGTGCGAGCGAAAGCTCGGAGCCCATCACTTGCTTATATGCCTTGGAGACCGGCACCGACTCGGGGGCGATTTCGGCGCCGACACCGCTGCGCTCCAGCACGTGACCCAGATCCTGCAGGAGCCCATCACTCACGTCGATGGCGGCGGGCGCCGGGCGAATTTTCGCCAGACGCTGGCCCGCGAACAGGCGGGCGGGCGGGGCGAGGTAACGGGAAATCAAATGGCGGCGCGAAGTGCCGCTAGCGGCAAGCTTGCGCGCCAGAATGCGCCAGCCCAGGGCGGCATCGCCCAGCGTCCCCGTCACGAAAATTTCGTCGCCCGCGCGCGCGGCGTCACGCCGGAGCGGACTCGCGGGCGCATCGCCCAGCAGCGCTATCGTAATCGCGAGCTGGCGTGCACGAGTAATGTTGCCGCCAATCACATCGACGGCGGCGGCACGCGCGGCGCGGCGCAGGCCCGCATAGAGGCGGTCGAAAAAGCGCGCTGTAAGCCCGGGCCGAACCGCCAGGTTCACGACGCACGCCGTCGCCACCCCGCCCATCGCCGCGATGTCGCTGAGGTTCACCGTCAATGAACGCGCGCCGAGCTGCTCGGGCGTCAACCACGCGAGGTCGAAGTGCACGTCCTCGACCATCGAGTCGATTGTCGCAAGGATGGGCGCATCGCCGCGAGCAATAATCGCGCAGTCGTCGCCGGGGCCGAGGATAGTCCTGCGGCTCTGCGGTAGTTTTGCGCACAGCCGCGCTATGAGCTCGAACTCTCCGGGCGAAGCCGCACCGGGCCGGGAACGCACTCGAGATTTCCGCGCAAGCGAAGACAAATTGTCAGGGCCGGTCCTGGAGCGCTGGGAGGACAGCGACGATTGGATACATCGATGAGAGCGACGCTAATCGATCGAAGATCGGCGGGCAAGCGCGCGGGGATAGTCTGCCGTAGCGCGGGTCAACGCGGCAACCCAAAGTATGGTGGCGCGGAAAAAATTCCGCGCATCGATCCACGGGCAGGAACGCCCGCGCCACGATTTAAAGGAACTGAGATCAAGGATCTGAAAAAATGGGTGTGGCGGGCGGCCCGCCCGCCACAGCAGATGCTGACAAGGGATTACAGGCTGGAAGCCTGTGCCACTAAGGAGCCTTGGCGAGAGGAATCTCCGCGCGCAGGAAGATTCCCGCGGGCTGTGCGGCGCGTGCGGCGAAACTTCCGCCGGCCGCCTGGATCATCGAGCGCACCAGGTATAGCCCGATTCCGCCCGCCGCGCCTTCGTGTCGCGGCCGCGCGATCATTTTGTCGAGATCGGCGGAGCTGATCCTTCCGGCCGGCGCATCCACTTCGATCGCGATTCCGTTGCCGCATACCGACGCGCGCAGCAGAATTTCCCCGCCATTTGCGCAGGCTATCGGCACAGCGGCAAGATTGCGCACGATTCGGTCCAGGTGATGCGGATCGACGCTGACGTTAGGCAGGCGCGCGAGGTCGCATCGCCATTCGATCCCGGCGCGACGTGCCTGCACGGCGCAATCCTCCGCGGCTTCCGCGATGATCGGGTTGGGATCGGTGTCAGCGTGGTTCGGATGGAACTGGCCGTGCTCTTCCATGCGATAGAGGTCAAGCAGGTTGCTGACGACGAGGTTCGTGGCCCACGCCGTCGATCCGATTCGCGCCACCATCTGGTCGCGATCTGCGGCACTGAGCGAGGTCTGCTGCAGCAAATCCGCGTAGCCCGCCAGTGCTGACACCGGGTTACGGATGTCGTGCGCCATGGTGGCGATCTGCCGCTCGCGAAAGCGCGCCGCTTCCTCGAGTGCCTGAAGCTGCGCGCGGATTCTGATCTGATAGCGCTCGATGAAGAACGCGGTGCCTTCGCCGAGCGCGAGCCCCGCCAGCAAGCCCATCCATCGGTACACGTCGAACTGGCTCGAGATGGGAACGAATTTTTCCGCGACGCCATATGCGGCCAAAGACGTGAAGCTCAGCGCCAACTGCCAGCGCGGGCCCCAGCTCACGAACGACGCGGTCGCCAGGGGGCACAGAAGGACCGCCAACAGGCGCGATTCCGGATCGCCGGTGACGGCGCTGATCGGAATGAACGTCGCCATGATGAAGGCGCATATCGTGTAGGTCCAAAGCTTCCAGAAGCGATGAAAAATCGGCGTCCAGGTCAGAGCGAGAAACGAACCCGCGCCCGCAAGCACCAGCAGATGAAATCCAATCCCCAGGGCCTGGGTGCGGCCGCGAGCCAGGTCAACGACAAAATACAGCAGCAGAAAGAAGACGCCGATTGCGGCAGCGAGCTTCAGCGTTCCCAGCGGCTCGTCGTCGCCACCGAGCCCCTCCATCGCGCGATGGAGCCAACTCGCCGTTGGCGGCTCTGGTTGTAACTCAGGTCTGTCAGGCGGGGGCGTCACGCATTCTCCATGTCACGCCGTACTTTCCGGCGCAGGCAACCCACGATGATAGACGACGGGCGCATTAGGCCATAGTGCGAAAATTTCACACTCGGCGTGCAATTAGCAGCGCAGCGCGCATCGCTTCGATTCCGAAATCAATCTCCGCGCGGGTAATCGAAAGCGGCGGCGCGAGCCTCACCACGGTTTCCGCATTGAGCGTCCAGTTGATCACCGCGCCGCGCTCGATCGCCGCGGCGACAAAACGATGCGCGAAACCGGTCGACCGGAAATCGATCCCGACGATCAATCCCAATCCGCGTATCGCCGCGATCTCGGGCGCATCGAGCGTTTCGAGCCGCCCCCGCAAATATTCGCCCATCTTCGCTGCGCGCTCGGGAAGCTTTTCCCCGATGATCACGTTGAGCGCGGCCAGACCCGCCGCGCATGAAAGCGGATGGCCCCCGAAGGTCGTGATGTGGCCGAGCGGAGGGTCGTGTGCGAGCGTGCCGATGAGTTCGTCGCGTCCGGCAAAGGCTCCCAGCGGCAGCCCGCCCCCCAGCGCCTTGGCCATCACGATGATGTCGGGCACCACGCCAAAATGCTCGAGCGCGAACAGCCGGCCGGTCCTGCCGAGTCCGGTCAGGACTTCATCGAAGATCAGCAGCGCGCCGGCCCGATCGCATCGCGCGCGCAGTTCGCGCATGAACGCACCGCTCGGGATGCGCACACCAGCCTCGGCCTGCACCGGCTCGACCACGACGGCGGCGAGCGAAGCGTCAATCGCATCGAGCGCCGCGACGTCATCAAACGGCAAATGGCGGACCGAATCGAGCAGCGGCTCGAATGGCGCGCGGAAGGCCGGGTTTCCCGCAAGCGACAGCGCCCCCGCGGTATCGCCGTGATACGCGCCTTCGAAAGCTGCAAGCCCGCGCCGTCCCGTGAACTTGCGCGCGGCCTTGATCGCACCCTCGATCGCTTCGGCGCCGCTGTTAGTGAAGTATACGCGCTTGATCGGGTCGGGCAGCACCTCCGCCAGCCGGGCAGCCAGCCGTACCTGCGAATCGATCACATACTCGCCGTAGACCATCACATGGAGATGGCGGCGCGCCTGATGCTCGATGGCCGCCAGCACGGCGGCATTGCCGTGGCCGAGCGCGCTGACGCCGATTCCCGCGATCAGGTCGAGGTAGCGGCGGCCGTCGGCCGTGTAGAGCCACGATCCTTCGGCGCGAACGACTTCGAGGCCGATTGGTGAATCGGAGGTCTGCGCCAGATGGCGCCGAAAGAGATCGCCGGGTTCGCTCATCGCCGCGCCGTCATCCGATCGAGAAACGCGCCGCCGCCGTGGCGCCAGGTGAGCGGCGGAGATTGCATCGCACCCGGCGCGGCGAGGTATGACACGCCGGCGTTGCCGAGAACGGCGCGAAGCGAAGCCGCTTCCTCCCCGTCGCCGGCTATCGCGAATGCCTCGAGCCGGCCGGCCGCCGGGGCCAGCCGCGCGCACAGATCGGCGGAGTCCCGGAACATGCTCACATTGACGCAGCGGAGGCCGGGCGACGCGGTGAAGCGCGCATCGCGATCGACGATTACCGCCCACGAGAGGCCGGGGCCTTCGATAATCTCCAACGGATCGCCCGCGATCGCGCGCCATCGCGCGATTTCGCGGACGCTGCGCAAGGCGGCGGCGTCTTCCAGTTCAAGATCGGAGGAAGGCGGCAGTCGGTCCGCCAGCGCGCGCATCGCAGCTGCGAGACTTCCCGCGAATCGTATCATATCGGATTCGCGGTCCGATTCGACAAAGACATGATGAGGCGACAGGCAGCCGAGTTGTTCGAAGAGCGTCACGTCGCGCGCGAGGTTGCGGGCGATTTCGCTCGCGTCTGGTTTGAGCAGCGCACTTCGCGTCACGACCGCGCCGCTCAGCCTGCTGCCGAAGCCGATCAGCCCGGTGCTTCCGCCCAGCCGCGAAATCGTCGCGTCGTCGCCATACGCGACGATCAGATCGGCGTCCGCGCGCAGCGCCGCAACCAGATCGTCATTGTCGCGGCTCCAGTTGAGGACCGAGACCCGGCCTCCGATCGCGGGGTTTTCCTCCGCAAGCGTGCGTGCGAACTCATCGAAGAAGAAAGGCTCGCGCGAAGCGGTCTTGATGATCAACCCCGCTCCCCCGAGCAGCGCGATCGCGACTTCGTGGAGGCCCGCGCCTGCGACGTTACCGGCCATCACGAAGCCCAGCAGTTCGCACCTGGTTACGATTCGACCCGCCAGGTGATTCAGCGCCTCGCGAGTAAACGGCGCCAGGAGCGCATCGAGCGATTCATCGAGCAGCGCGACGCTGAACCCCAGCCGCCTGGAGACTCGCGCGATCGTTTCGCGCCGCCGCACGAACGCTCGATCGCGCCATCGTTCAAGAACCACCGCAAGCGCATCGGCAATTTTCGCCGGCGCCAACGGCTGCGAGATTGCGGCCTGCACCCGGCTCGCTTGTTCCTCGATCTCAGGAACCGAAGGCAAATAGCAAAAGGAACTCATGAAGCCGTCGCCTGGCGGGCAGCCGCCTCGAACTCGGCGATCGAAAGAGCGCATCCGCGCGTACCGCCTGCAATCGCGCGTCCGAGCACGCGGACTTCGCGGCCACGCACGATTCCGAGATCCTCCGTCACGATTGCCGAAACCGAAGATACATTCGCCAGGTCGATGAAACCGAGCAGTCCCGGCGTTCCGTCAGGCACGCGGCGAAGCGTAACGGGATCGATCGCCGCCGGACGCATCCATGGCGGCGCAATCTTGATCCGATCGCCCGCGGGAACCGCCAGCCCTGAGTTCAGCGCGGTCGCATCGTAGAGCTGCGAGCACAGCTCCGTCATCCCGTATTCGTTGATGACGTGACTGGGACGGAGTCCGAGGCGATCCTCCGCAAGCTCGATGATTTCATTTGGAGCCAGCGGCAGCGCCTGGCCCTTCGCTCCGCCGGTATCCATCATTCGCGATCCCGCCGCGAGCCGCATTTTGATTCTCCGCGCGCTTAGCCGATCGAACAACGCGGCGAATGCCGCCGACGTTCCAAGTACGCACACCGGCGCTCCGTCGCGATCGCACCTGCTGAGAAACTCGATAGCAGCGGCGCTGTCGACGCCCGCCCGGTCGGCCACGCATAGCGCGGGACCATTTCCGAACTCCTCGATGCACCAGCTGATCATCGTGGACAGCGAAGATTCGGGCATCCGCTCCGCTGTGGGATGCATCGCGAGCATTCGCGTTCGTGCACCGGCGGGAAACATCATCGCGCGGAGATGCGCGATTGCCGACGCGCGATAGATCTCCGGACGCGCGACCACGTGACGGCCCCGCCGGCCGCTGCCTATCGTCGTGCCGCTGGTCAGGAAGCTGAGCGCGCCCGCTCTGGTAGCGGCATCGGGCGGGTTCAGGTCCGCGTACTTGAAGGCGAGCGTGCTGACCATCGGAATCCGGTCCGGCGAAGTCACATCGGCCGGGCCGATGCCCATCCGCTCGCAATAATTTCGGTAGGCGGGCACCGAAACGAATTGCTCTCCAAATACGTCTATTGCAATGGAGTCGAACAGGCCGGGGTCCGGTCTATGGATAAAGGACAAAACTTGTTCATCGATCGTCACGAATCACGCGTAGCGAGAGCGACTAGTGCTCTCCAAATCGGGTCCGGTCACGATGATGTCGTGGCGCAATGCATGGTTCAATCCCGCGGGAGCACTTGGTGGAACCAAAAAACGCCATATTTACGGAGGGTTTGTAATCGTATACGCTTGTTGGTGGGGATGAGGCGGAGGCGGACCTCGCAGGCGGCTCATAGGCCGGGCGGGCGACGGTCACGATTGGTTCCAAGGAATAGCATAATTAAGCGTCAAGCGCCGCATCGTGGCCTATTTAAGGTGTGGCGAGTTTTGCAGAATGGACGCAATTTTGCTAAAACCGGCATGGTACTGAGGCCGAAGGGGCTTCTTTAAGATGAAAAAGTTTGCATCGGGAGTAGTGCTGGGATTTCTGGTCAGCTGGGCTGTGGCGTTCGCGGCATCCGGCGTCGGCCACAATGGCATGTTCTGGAACAAGCTCAACGACTCGGCCAAGGACGGCTATATCAACGGCTACTCCGATGCGATGAAAGTCAGCGTCGGGCAGCTCGACAGCCTCACCATCGCGGCCGACATGTTCCATTGGAAGGGCGCGCGCAAGATCATCGGCCAGTTAAGCCGCGAACTGTCGATGGCTGATCTGAGCCCCAACGATGCGGTGAAGCGGCTCGACTCGCTGTACTCGAATCAGAAGTACAGCGAACTGGACCTCGGCCAGGCGCTCCAGTTGCTGACGCTTCGCGCCAACGAGACTTCGCTTCCTCCCGAAACCGCGCCGGCCAGGAAGTAGCTTTTCACTTCGCTCTCTTTTAAGAGGCGGCTCGGAAACGAGCCGCCTCTTTTTTTATCTCGCGCCGCTTGCGAGCATGCTTGAAAGCTCCGCGGCGGGGTCTTAGCCTGTTCGCTGGAGTTCGATGCTGTGAACGCGCCAATAAGCCTGTTGCAGAGAACGCTGCGTGCCACCGTGGGGGTGCATTCGCACGTCCCCTCCACGCATGTCTCGACGGCGATCGGGCTGGGTACGGACCGGCGCGGCACCGGAACCATCGTGAGTCCGGACGGCCTGATAGTGACCGTGCACTATCTGCTGCTGGGCGCAAAAAACGTGATCGTCACGCTGCCGAACGGCGAGCAGTGCGAGGCAAAGATTGTCGGCAAGGACTACAGCACCGGCCTGGGCCTGCTCCAGCTCGATGCGGGCGCGCAGCCGCATCTGAAGGTTGTTTCATCTGAAAGCTGCGTCGCGGGCGAGGAAGCCTTCAGCGTCGCCAGTCTCGGCGGCGAAAAGCGATGCGCCGATTGCGGCATAATCACTTACCTGGGACCGTTCGATGCGGTCTGGGAGTTCGTGCTCGATCGATGCGTCTGCGTGACCGCATCGTCGTTGAGCATCGGCTTCCCCGGCGGCGCGATAGTGAACCGGCGCGGAGAAGTGGTCGCGATCAACTACCTCAACTTCGCCGACCTGGGCCGCGCGATTCTCGGCGTTCCCGGCGAATATTTCCTCACCGTGCGCGACGAACTGATGAAGCATGGCCACCGCACCACCGCGATACCGCGCGCGTGGCTGGGCGTCCTGTCCTATACGCTTCGCGAGCACGTCGTGATTGCGGGCGTAATGCCGGGCGGGCCGGGCGAGAAGGCCGGATTGCAACAGGGCGACCTGGTGCTGGCAGTCGACGGGCGCGATATCAACGAGCGCCGCGTGCTCTACGAGACGCTCGGCAACCGCAACCCGGGAGAGCAAATCAGCCTCAAAGTACTGCGCAACAATCGCATCTACCAGGTCGATATTCCGGCTATGGGGGCGGAAGATTACTTCGCCTGACCGTCCAAATCGGTAATCTCTAGCTTCTCGAAAACCACCTAATTTCAATTGGTTAGCGCTTCAAGAACGTCTGTTTTTGACCTAAAAGCGAAAATAAAGCGAAGATGGGTTCTGTGGGGATCGTCAACCTGCAGAATCGCGATGCAGCTCAGATCTTTCGTGGTCACGAACTGACCTCGAAGCACCGCCGTTTGAGTTCGGGGCTCACCGCGCTCGATGCGATCCTCGACGGCGGAGTCGTTCGCGGCAGAATAAGTGAAATCGTCGGGCCGATCGGTTCCGGCCGCACCAGCATCGCTGCGCGTTTCATATCCGCTGCTACGCTCGCTGGTGAAGTTGCCGCATGGATCGAAAGTGCGCGCAATTTCGACCCTGCTGACATCGCAGCGGGCAGCGCGAGCCTCGATCGGATCCTGTGGGCATCGGTGGTGGATGATCGCCGCACGCTAGCTTTGGATTCATCGGAAAGGTTTCGCCGCTATCGGTTCTCATCGGTCTTCAAAGCGGCCGAGATGGTCCTGAAGGCGGGAGGATTCGGACTCGTCGTAATCGATATCGGTCCGCACGCCGCGCCGCTTCCGCAGAGCATCGCGCTCCGCCTTGCGCGCGAAGCGGAGCGCAGCGGCGCCGCCGTGATCGTGGTCGCGCCGTACCGCATATGCGGAACGTTCGCCGCGCTGAGCCTCAAGCTCACGCGCCTGGAAGCGTCATTCAATCGGATCGCGCCGGCCTCGCCGGCGCTGTTCGACGGAGTCGTTATTCAAGCTTCCACCGTACGCAACAAACTGGGCCGCACGGGCGGCAGCGCCGTGATTTGCGGCGCGATCGATCCATTAGCGCCTTCTTTCGCGCGTGAAGACAATCGCCCTGCTTTCCGTCCCGTGCCTATCCGAAATGCCTCCAACGCCTAGTGCCACGTCATGTCGCGCATCGCATGCATCCTGGTAGCAGATTTTCCGATCGCGGCACTAATTCGCTCTGATTCTTCACTCGCTGGCGTTCCGTTCGTCATCAGTGAAAGCCACGCCGCACATGCCGAGATTCTTTTTGTCTCCGAGGTCGCGTTTAAGTGCGGAGTGCGAACCGGCATGACGCTCGCGCAGGCGCGCACGATGGCCTCGCGGCTGGTCGCGATGCCGCGTTCATCGGCCGCGGAGCGTTCCGCATCCGAGGCGATCGCGGACGTGGCTGAATCGGTCTCGCCGGTAGTGGAACCGGGTGAGAACGGATGGGCATGGATCGATCTTTCGGGGCTCAGCCGGTTTTATGAATCGGAAGATGCGATCGCGTCCGAACTGGCAAGCCGCGTAAGTCGCATCGGGATGGAAGCCGCGGTCGGAATCGCCGCGAACCGCGAAATCGCATATCTGGCCGCGTGTTGCGGCGGCATCCGGGTAATCCCTGTCCGGCGCGAGCGCGAATTCGTCGATTGGCTGCCGCTCGATGCGCTGAACCTCGCCGCCCGTGAGGGCGGCGGTGAAGAATTGGCCATAACGCTGGCGCGATGGGGCCTCAAGCGCCTGGGCGACCTGGCCCGCCTCGATCCCGATGCGCTCGGGAGCCGGCTCGGGCGTCGCGGAATCGAGCTGGTGCGCCTTGCGCGCGGCGAAAGTCCGCGCCCGCTCCATCCGCGCCGCCGTGCCGAGGTTTTTACTGAAGCGGTCGAGCTGGAATATGGAATCGAGACGCTGGAGCCGCTGGCATTCGTCATGCGCGCGATTCTCGATCGGCTCGCGGAGCGGCTTGAAATGCGCGGCCTGATCGCCGGCGATCTCATCCTGACGCTTGGGTTGGTGGATCACCGAATCAGCACGCGCAGGGTCGTGATAGCGGCGCCGACCAACGATGTCCGCGCGATTCTGACGCTCGTCAATCTGAGCCTGGAGTCGGCGCCGCCCGATGCCGCCGTGGATTCGATTCGAATCGAAATCTCGCCGCGCGCGCCGCGTCCCGCGCAGGCCGATATGTTCCTGCCGCCCGCGCCTGCTCCGGACAAGCTGGAAACCACTATCGCGCGGCTGGCGGCCCTCTGCGGGCCGGAGAACGTCGGGATGCTCCAAGCCGACAATTCGCATCGCCCCGAAGCGGTCAGGCTCGATGCGTTCAAGCCGGAGCCGCCGTGCGCGGCAACATCGCGCAACGGATCGGCGGGCAATATCACGCGGCTTGTGATTCGCGCGATTCGCCCCGCGATGGAAGTCGAGGTGATGCGTAACCGGGGAGCGCCGGAGTTCGTGCGCGGGCCGAACCTGGGCGCGCGCGTGATTTCGATCGCGGGTCCGTGGCGGCGCGACGGCGAATGGTGGCGCAACGGCGACGGCATATCGCCGCAAGCGGCCAGGTTTTGCCGCGACTATTACGAATTGGAGCTGGACGATGGATGCGTCTATCGCGCGTTCCGCGATCCGCATTCGGACAAATGGTTTGTCGATGGCGTTTACGACTGACGTCCTCGCCCGTTCTTTTTACGGGAGAGAAGGCTTCGCGCGAAGCGCGAAGCAGATGAGGGTGCTGGATAATGCGCGACGCAGAGGGCACTGGAGTTGCAAATAATGCAGCACCCTCACCTAACCTCTCTCGTAAAAAGAACGGGCGAGGGATCCGGGCATTATGACCAGCGCTGATTACATCGAATTGCGCACGCGGAGCGCGTTCAGTTTTCTGGAAGGGGCTGCCGCGCCCGAGGATCTTGCCGAGCGCGCAGGGGCGCTCGGCTACTCCGCGATTGCGATGGGCGATCGCGACGGTGTGTATGGTCATCCGCGATTTTTCCATGGCGCGAAGGCGGCGAAAATCCGCTCGATCGTCGGCGCGGAGCTTACGCTCGATGACGAAAGCCGCCTTTACGTTCTGGTGCCCGATCGCGAACGCTACCGGAACCTATGCCGGATGATCACCGCCTCCAAGCTTCGCGTGATCGGCTCGAATCCGGACGGCTCGCCGAAATATCCGGGCAAGGGCGAAAGCCGAATCACGCTCGACGATCTCGAACGTTACGGTCAGGGGCTCATCTGCCTTGCCGGCGGCGTAATGAGCCCGCTTTCAAAGCTGCTCACGCGCGGCAAAGACCCGCGCGCATTGGGAGATCGCCTTGGCGCCACCTTCGGCGCCGGAAATTTATATGTCGATCTTCAGCGCCACTTCGATGCGGACGAAGAGCGGCTTAATCGCAAGCTCCATGCGTTCGCCGAAGCGATGCGGATGCCGATCGTCGCGACCAATGATGTGTGCCATAGCGGCCCGGAGCGCGAACTGCTCGACGTGCTCACCTGCATCCGGCTTCATACCACGCTTGAAGAAGCGGGGCGCAGGCTATGGATCAACAACCAGCGCCATCTGAAGCCGCCCGCCGAAATGGCGATGCTATTTTGCGATCTTCCGCGCGCGGTCGCGGCGACGCGCGAGATCGCCGCGCGATGCGGGTTCATGCTCTGCGACATGGGCTACCGGTTCCCCGATTATTCGGTGCCGATGGGCGAAAGCGCCGACAGCTATTTGCGCATCCGGACCTATGCCGGCGCGCGCGAACGATGGGGGGCGGCGCTCAACGAACGCACGCGTTCGCAGCTCGAGCACGAACTCAATGTGATCGAGCGGCTCAAGCTGGCCGGCTACTTTCTTATCGTATGGGACATCGTCCAATTCTGCCGCGACAACCAAATCATGGTGCAGGGCCGCGGATCGGCGGCATGCAGCGCGGTCTGTTACGCGCTCGGCATCACGGCGATCGACGCGGTGGAGATGGATTTGCTCTTCGAACGATTTCTTTCCGAAGAGCGCGGCGAATGGCCCGACATCGATCTCGATCTGCCCAGCGGCGATCAGCGCGAGCGCGTAATCCAGTACGTCTATCGCAGGTACGGCGAGCGCGGCGCCGCGATGGTCGCGAACGTCATTACCTACCGCACCAAAAGCGCGGTGCGCGAAGTCGGCAAAGTGCTGGGGTTCCCGCCCGACCAGGTCGATCGGCTGGCCAAGCTCAACCAGGTCTACGAATTTCGCGACAAGCACGACGATCTGGTTGCGCTTCTGAAGCGCGGCGGAGTCGATGCGGAAGCGCCGCGAATCAAGCTGATGGTCGAGATGGTGCGGAAGATTCAGAACCTGCCGCGCCACCTGGGGCAGCATAGCGGCGGAATGGTGATCGCGGCCGCCCCCCTCGACGAAATTGTGCCGCTGGAGCCCGCGACGATGCCGGGCCGCGTGGTCGTGCAATGGGACAAGGACGATTGCGCCGACATGGGCATCATCAAGATCGACCTGCTCGGGCTGGGGATGCTGGCCGTATTGGAGGAATCGATTCCGCTGGTGCGCGATCACGACGGCGTCGCGCTCGACCTGGCGCATCTGCCGCAAGGCGACCCGCAGGTATATGCGATGCTGCAGCGCGCGGACACGGTCGGCGTGTTCCAGGTCGAGAGCAGAGCGCAGATGGCGACGCTGCCGCGAATGAAGCCCACCTGCTTTTACGACTTGGTGATCGAAGTCGCGATAATCCGCCCCGGCCCGATCGTCGGCGGCATGGTGCATCCGTATTTGAACCGGCGCAACCGCCGGGAACCGATTCGCTATCTGGCCCCCGGACTCGAGAAAATTCTGCATCGCACGCTCGGCGTGCCGCTTTTCCAGGAACAACTGCTGCGGATGGCGATGGTGGTCGCGAACTTTACCGCCGGCGAAGCCGAAGAGCTCAGGCGCGCGATGGGGTTCAAGCGGTCTGCCGAACGGATGGAACAAATCGAGCGCAAACTTCGGGCCGGGATCGCCAACAAAGGCGTCAACCAAAAAGATGAGGACGATATCGTCCGGTCGATTACCTCGTTTGCCCTGTTCGGCTTTCCCGAGAGCCATGCCGCCAGTTTCGCGCTGCTTGCGTATGCGTCGGCGTATCTGAAGTGCCATCATCCGGCCGCATTTTTCACCGCGATGCTCAACTGTTATCCGCTGGGCTTTTACCATCCCGCGACTTTGGTGAAAGACGCGGAGCGTCACGGCGTGACCATATTGCCCATCGACGTCGCGCATTCGGATTGGAAATGCACTATCGAAGACGGCGCGCTCCGTTTGGGTCTCAGATACGTGAACGGATTGCGTGAAGAGACCGGCCAAAGAGCGGAACGCGAGCGTGCGCATAGTGTCTTTGAGTCGCTGGCGGATTTCTCCGCACGCGTCGATCCGAACCGCCGCGAACTCGACGTGCTCGCATTCGCGGGCGCATTCGCTTCGTTCGGGATGACGCGGCGCGATGCGATGTGGCAGGCCGCCGCGGTCGAGCACGGAAGTCTGCTGGCAAAGGTAGCGCCGCGCGCGACGCCGACCCGGCTGCCGGTGATGTCTCCGATAGAAGAAACGACGGCGGATTATGCGGCGACCGGCCTCACCACGCGGCCGCATCTGATGGCGTATCTGCGCGAGGAACTGAAGGCGCAGGGAGTTCTCAGTGCCAAAGAGCTTCCGCTCGCGAAACACGGCGCCTGGGTCAAGACCGCGGGCGTGGTGATCGTTCGCCAGCGCCCCGGCACTGCGAAAGGTTTTGTCTTCATTACTTTGGAAGATGAGACCGGCATTTCGAATCTGATCGTTTTGCCGGATTTGTTTCAGGCCAATCGTGCTTTGCTTCGGAGCACGCAGATTCTATACGCGGAAGGAGTGCTGCAAACAGTCGATGGCGTCACCGCAATCAAGGCGCGCCGTTTCCGCGCGCTAAGATCTCCCGGCGCACTCCCGTCATCGCACGACTTCCATTGAATTGTTCCCTCCCCTGTCCAAGAGGAGGGCCAGGGAGAGGTGAAGCAATCGCAAAGCCGCTACGAAAGCATGTCAACCTAACCCCTTCCCTGGAGGAAGGGGGACCAGAAAGGATAGCGTTTACTTCTTGTACTTCTGTTCCAGCGACTGATACTCGGGCACGCGCATCGTGTGCACGAATTCCTCGAACACCTTGCTCTTGGTGCTGACTTCGATTTTGCCGCTCTCCTTCAGCTCCCGCATCGCATCGCGCATCGTCCGGTACGCCGTGAGCAACGTGCCGATGTGAATCGTCACTTTGAACCGAAGCTTCGCGAGTTCCTCGACCGGCAGCAAGTCGCCGTTGTAGACCAACGGCAGGTCGCACAGTCTTTGCGCGTAGGTCTTCAGATCGTCGATGGTCCTGATGCCGTCGACGAAAAGCAGGTCCGCGCCCGCCGTGCGATACGCGCGCGCTCTACGCTCGGTCTCGTCCCATCCATGCGGCTGCAACGCATCGGTCCGCGCGATTATCACCAGGTTCGGATCGCGGCGCGCATCACAGGCCGCGCGCACCTTCGGCAGCATGTCCTCCATCGGGATGACTTGTTTGCCCGCCAGAAAGCCGCATCGCTTGGGAAAAATCTGATCCTCGATATGCAGCGCAGCCGCGCCCGCATCTTCGTATTCACGAATCGTGCGCCATACGTTGAGCGGATTGCCGTAGCCGGTGTCGGCATCGCAAATGACCGGCAGATCCACCGAACTGGCGATGGCGCGGACGTTCGCGACCATTTCAGACATCGTAAGCAGACCCAGGTCCGGGTATCCGCGCGAAGCCGCCGTGCCGAATCCGGTCATGTAGACAGCTTCGAAGCCGGTCTCTTCGGCAAGCCGCGCCTGCAAACAATCAAACACAAATGGCGCAACGACCATCGCCGGTTTCGCAAGCATCTCGCGAAGGCGGACTCTCGGTTGGCTCATCAGAGGTTCTCTCGCGACGATCCCATCAACCTACACGTCCTTGAATGATGCCTTCTTTTGCTTCGATTCGACCGCGGCTTGCGCTGCGGCCAGGCGCGCGACCGGAATGCGGTAGGGCGAGCACGACACGTAGTCGAGGCCCAGGCCGTGGCAGGTCTTCACACTCGCGGGGTCGCCGCCGTGCTCTCCGCAGATTCCAATCTTGAGTTTCTTGTTCGTCTTGCGCCCGCGCTCGATTCCGATTCGCATCAAGTCCGCGACACCGCTCGCATCGAGCTCCTGGAATGGGTCCTTCTTGTAGATGCCGCGGGTCAGGTAGTCGCCGAGAAATTTCGACGAGTCGTCGCGCGAAAGCCCGTAGGTCATCTGCGTCAAGTCGTTGGTGCCGAAGGAAAAGAATTCGGCCGACTTCGCGATTTCACCCGCCATCAGGCACGCGCGCGGCACTTCGATCATCGTGCCAATCGTGAATGCGACCTTGGCGCCGCGCTCGGCGAAGACTTCCTTCGCGACCTCGTGAATCTCCGCGGCAAGCAGATCGAATTCCTTCTTGTCGCCGATGAGCGGCAGCATGATCTCGGGAATCGCCTTGACGCCCTGCTTGCGCAGCTCGCAGGCCGCCTCCAGGATCGCGCGCGCCTGCGCCTTGTAGATTTCGGGGTAGCTGATGCCCAGCCGCGATCCGCGATGACCCAGCATCGGGTTGAACTCGAACAGGCTCTCCCGGACCTGCTTCAGATGATCGGCGGTGACGCCGATTTTTGCCGCAAGGTCGCGAATCTCCGCATCTTCCTTGGGCAGAAATTCGTGCAGCGGCGGATCGAGCAGCCGGATCGTCACCGGCAATCCCGCCATCTCCTTAAGAATTCCCACAAAGTCCTTGCGCTGCATCGGAAGAATCTTCGCGAGCGCCGCGGACCGCTGCGTCACGTTCTCCGCCATGATCATCTGGCGCACCGCTTCGATGCGTTCGGGATCGAAGAACATATGCTCGGTGCGGCACAGCCCGATCCCTTCGGCGCCGAATTCGCGCGCGATTTTGGCATCGCCCGGCGTGTCGGCGTTCGCCCATACACCGAGCCGACGTTCATGGTCGGCCCATGACATGAATTTTTTCAGATAGGACGGCATTTCGGGCTGCACGGTCGGCACGCGGCCGAGAATCACTTCACCCGCGGAGCCATCGAGCGTGATGTATTCGCCGCGGCGAACGACGTGGCCGTTGGCGGACAGCGTTCCCGCGTTGTAATTGATTTCGAGCGCGGTGCATCCCGCGACGCAGCACTTGCCCATCCCGCGCGCCACGACGGCGGCGTGACTCGTCATGCCGCCACGCGCGGTCAAAATGCCCTGGGCGACCTGCATTCCATGAATGTCCTCGGGCGAGGTCTCGATTCGCACGAGGATCACGGGCCGGCCCGCCGCGCTGACCGCAACCGCCTCATCCGCCGAAAAAGCGACTTCGCCGAACACGGCGCCGGGCGATGCCGGCAGACCGCGCGCGATCACTTCCTTCTTGCTCGTGGGATCGAGCCGCGGATGCAGGAACTGTTCGAGCGTCTCCGGCTCGACGCGCGTAAGAGCGGTGCGCCGGTCGATGAGCTTTTCATCCGCCATATCCACCGCGATACGCACCGCGGCCGCCGCCGTGCGCTTGCCGTTGCGGGTCTGCAGCATGAACAGGCGCTGGCGCTCGATCGTGAACTCCATGTCCTGGCAGTCGCGGAAGTGATGCTCCAGGCGCTTGGCGATACTGAGCAGTTCCTTGTAGACGACGGGAAAAGTCTCCTCAAGCGTTCCGTACTTCGCGTGCCGTTCCTTCTCGCTGATATTGTTGCGCTCGGCCCATTTGCGGCCGGCCGCCAGGCTGATTTGCAGGGGAGTGCGGATTCCGGCGACGACGTCCTCGCCCTGGGCATTGGGCAGGAACTCGCCGTAGATTCCTTTCTCACCGGTGCCGGGGTCGCGCGTGAACGCAACGCCGGTCGCGCAATCGGATCCCAGGTTACCGAACACCATCGATTGCACGGTGACGGCGGTGCCCCAATCACCGGGGATATTGTTGATGCGCCGATACGTGATCGCACGGTCGTTGTTCCATGAGCCGAACACCGCGCCGATCGCTTCCCAAAGCTGCTCGTTGGGATCTTGCGGCACGTCGCGCCCGACCCGGCGGCGAATCAGGTCGCGGAACTCGCCGACCAGCTCTTTGAGATCATCGGCGGAGAGATCGACATCTTCGCTAACGCCGCGCGCCGCCTTTTTGTGATCGATCAGCTCTTCAAACGGATCGGGATCGTTCTTGTTTTCGGGCTTGAGCTTCAGAACGACGTCGCCATACATCTGGCAGAACCGCCGGTAAGAATCCCACGCGAACCGCGGATTACCGGAAACGGTTTCGAGTCCCTTCACGGTCTTGTCGGTGAGTCCGAGGTTCAGAACCGTGTCCATCATGCCCGGCATCGAGACTCGCGCGCCCGATCGCACCGAGACCAGAAGCGGATTAGCCGTATCGCCAAAGTGGCGGCCCAGCGCCTTTTCGGTTCGCGCAATACTTTTCTTGACGCCTTCGGTGAGTCCTTTCGGGTACTTGCCCTTGTTGTCGTAGTAGTAGTTGCAGACCCGGGTCGAAATCGTGAACCCGGGCGGCACCGGCAGCTTGAGCGAGGCCATTTCGGCAAGGTTCGCGCCCTTGCCGCCCAGGATCTCGCGCATCGAGGAGCGGCCTTCCGCCACGCCCGCGCCGAAGAAGTAAATTTCAGGATGAACACGCGCCATTTCGAATATCGTCTCCAGTTCCCGCATCCTGCGGGGTCGATGTTACAAGTTCAATCACGCCGCCGTCGCGATTTCCGTCAGCTCGCCCAGCCGATCCGTTTGGTCAGCACTTCCAACAGCGCGGCGATCGGATGCCGCTCCTGCTGGGTCGTGTCGCGATCGCGCAGCGTCACCGTGTCGTCTTCCATCGTCTGATGGTCGATCGTCACGCCGAACGGAGTGCCGACCTCGTCCTGCCTACGATAGCGCCGCCCGATCGACCCGGCCTGGTCGTATGCGGTCGTGAAATGCTTCGCGAGCATCTCGCGCACAGCGTGCGCTTTCTCCGGCTGACCCGCCTTGCGCAATAGCGGATAGATCGCGACCTTAATCGGCGCGAGCCGCGGACTGAAGCGCAGCACGATTCGCTCTTCGTTCTCGACCACATCTTCGTCGTAGGCATCGAGCATGAACGCGAGCATCGAGCGATCGACGCCCAGCGCGGGTTCGATTACCCACGGGCGATAACGCACCTTCGCTTCCTCGTCGAAGTAAGTCAGATCCTTGCCGCTCGCCTTGGCGTGCTGGTCCAGGTCAAAGCTGCCGCGCTTCGCCACGCCCTCAAGCTCGCCCCATCCGAAAGGATACAGGAACTCGAGATCGGTGGTGCCGCTCGAATAATGCGATAGCTCCTCGCTGCCATGCTCGCGGCGGCGCAGATGGTCCGCCTTCAGGCCGTACTTGACGTGCCAGTCGAAGCGGAAGTCCACCCAGTAGCGGTACCACTTCTCTTCCTCGGCGGCGTCGGGCTTGATGAAAAATTCCATCTCCATCTGCTCGAATTCGCGCGTGCGGAAGATGAAGTTCTCGGTCGTGATTTCGTTGCGGAATGACTTTCCGATTTGCGCGACGCCGAACGGCAGCTTCACGCGCTGCGTGTCGATGATGTTCTGAAAGTTGGCAAAAATTCCCTGCGCTGTTTCGGGACGAAGATAGATGACGCTGGCGGTTTCCTCGACCGGCCCGATGAAGGTCTTGAACATCAGGTTGAAATTGCGCGCGGGCGTCACCTCGCCGCCGCACTCGGGGCATCGGGTCCCCTCGATCTTGTCAGCTCGAAAGCGTTGCTTGCAGCTTTTGCAATCGACCAGCGGGTCGGTGAAGTTCTGCAGATGCCCCGAAGCTTCCCAAGTGCGTGGATGCTGGAAGATCGCCGAGTCCAGCCCCATCACGTCAGCCCGGTATTGGACCATCTCGCGCCACCACGCTTCTTTGACGTTGCGCTTGAGTTCGACGCCCAGCGGACCGTAGTCGTACGTCGAGCCGAGTCCGCCGTAAATGTCGCTGGTCGGGAAAACAATTCCCCTTCGCTTGCAGAGGTTGACCAGCTTTTCCATCGTGACCGCGTTCTTGCGCGCGGCCGTCGGTTGTTCGTCGGACAAAAAATCCTCCCTCAGATGCTCGCCCATTCAGTCGCCGAGCTGAACGATCTCCGCTGAAATCACCACCCCGCCGGCGACTTCCAGAATCGCCACCGTGCCGGGAATATCGACCAGGTTACGCGGCAGCGTCGCGCTGCCGGGATTTACCACCAGCGTCGAGCCGTAGCGCACGACGCCCTCGATGTGGCTGTGGCCCTGCACGATCACGTCGACCGGCCCGCCGAAATGGCGCTCGATCGCGCGCTCGAAAACCTCCTGCGAGGTCTCGTCGGGCGTTGGGATCGCGTGCACGAGCCCGATCCTCACCCCTTCAAGGTCCACCAGATGCGCCTCGCGCACGCGATCGTCCGGCTCCAGGCGATGCTGATGGCCATCCAACCCCTCGTCGCCGTTGCCAAGCGCGGCGATCACCGGTGCGATCGTCGCAAGCTCATCGAGCACGCGGTTCACGTACACGTCGCCGGCGTGCATCACGAGGTCGATTCCGCGAAATACTTCGAAGACGCGGGCGGGAAGATGCTCGCATGCTTCAGGAATGTGAGTATCGGAAATCAGGCCGATGCGCATTGTGATAGGCTCGAAGCAGAACCGGCCGCGAGCCACGAAACACAGAAACTACCATGCGCAGGTTGTATGGAGCAATTTGCTGGTTCTGTATGGTTCTGATTATAGAGCGCTTATACAGAAAAGGCTGTTTTTGCGTTGAATCTGGTCGATCGCGGCCCGTGATAAAAGCCCATTTCTCGGAGGAGATATGCAGATTCGCAGGATAATTTTTCCCGCGATCGCGCTCGGCGCCGTTCTGTTGCTTGCCGGATGCAGTCACAAGCTGGTCGCGACCGAAGGGCAGACCCAGGTTCCGGTGTATCCCGACGAAGACACCTACAAAAAGCTCTCGCAGATGAAGGCACAAGGCGGAGTCGCCGGGATGCTGGGCGGGATGGGCGAAAGCCTCGCATCGGGAAAAGTGGACAACAAAACGCCGGTGAACATTATTTCCAGCGATGATTTAGGCGCTCAGATCGAAGTGACCGACGGACCGAACAAAGGCCTCAAAGGCTTCGCGGCAAAAGCCAACGTGGATTGAGCTTCGGTAACCAAAAAACAGGTGGGACGGACGCCCCTGTCCGTCGATCGAGACAGGCGATCTTCGAAAAATCGCTCGGTGCTGACTCCTCAAGACAGCGGCGAAACGAACCTTCGTTGATCCGGGATTCCTCAAGAAAGAGTTTCGGAATGACCCAAAAACGCGAGTCCCTAGTGCTTGCGTGAAGTGTCCCTCGCCCGCTTTGTTGCGGGAGAGGGCGAGCGGCCCAGCTCTTGCCCTCTTTTTGCAAGAGCTGTGAGGCGCGGGTGAGGGTGCTGCTACGACGCTTTGCTGTATTGGCGCGGACGGGTGCCGATTACGCCCGCCGCTTCCAGCTCTTCTATTTCCGCCTCGCTCATTCCGAGCAGGCGCCGAAACACGTCGCCATTATGCTCGCCGAGCAGCGGCGCTGGATCGCCGGCGTTGAGCGGAGTTTCCGGAAACCGCGCGACCGCACCCGGGTAGAGATGCGTTCCGACGACCGCGCGATCGATTGCGACAAAATATCCGCGATCGCTTATCTGCGGATCGCCGATTACCGCCGCTGCGGAATTCACCGGCGCCGCGTAAACACCTGCCGCCCGCAGCCTGCTCATCGCGTCTTCGATTGAAAGCGCGGCAAGCGCGCTCCGCAGTTCCGCATCAAGCGCGTCCTCGTTTTCTTTGCGCCGGGCGACCTCCGAAAAGCGCGCGTCGCCAGCGAGATGCGGCAAGCCGAGCGCGCCCGTCAGTGCGCGCCACTGATCGTCGGTAGCGGCAGCGACCGCAAGCCAGTTCCTTTCGCCGGCGCATCCGTAGATTCCGTGCGGCGCAAATTCGCGATTGCGATTCCCCTGCGGCCGCGGCACCGCCCCGGTGAGTTGATACTCGAGAATCGGCCCCGCCACTAGCTGGATTGCGCCTTCGACCTGCGCAAGTTCGATCCATTGTCCCTTGCCGGTCCGTTCGCGCTCGTGCAGCGCCGCGAGAACCCCAAACGTGCCGGTAAGGCCGCTCACCGGATCGCCCAGCGCGTTCGAGAGCGTGTACGGCTGTTCCGCGTCGTGGTAGCGGGTGAGCCCTGTAACTCCGGCCATCGCCTCGATCGTGTTGCCATAGCCGCGCGCGTTGGTCTCGGGACCCCCGTAGCCGAACGACGGCATCGAGATCATGATCAGCCGCGGATTAATCGGCCGCAGAACCTCCCAATCGAGTCCGAAGCGTTTCATTATGCCGGGGCTGTAGTTCTCGACCAGGATGTCGGCGGTGGTGACCAGCCGTTTTACGATTTCGATTCCGCGCGGATTGTTCAGGTCGAGCGTCACGCCCAGCTTGCCGCGATTGGCGGTGTTGAAGGTCGATGCGCGCTCGATGGGCTGCATTTCGGGCGGACCCATCGAAAGCGAACCGCGCCACCAATCGAAAAATTGCGTGTCTTCGACCTTGACGACTTCGGCGCCCATCTCGGCGAGCATCTGGCCGAGCAACGGCCCTGCCCAGCCCATCGACAGATCCAGCACCCTTATTTTGCCTTCCACAATCGTGCTCATAGCGCCCCCGCAATCGTTCCCGCGCCGCGCATCCGATCTATCTCCGCCGCACTGAGCCCCAGCCGCGCGCCGAGTATGGCGAGATTGTGCTCGCCGAGCCGCGGCGCGGGCCGCGAGGGTTCGGGCCGATGCGAAGAGAACCGCAGTGGCGCGCCTGGCACACGAATAGCGCCCAGCTCCGGATCATCGATCGTCTCGAAGAAGCCGCGCGTCCTGGTCTGCTCCCATTCGAGCACCTCGGCCACGCTGGGAACCGGCACGATCGGAATCGCGCGACCTTGGCCCTCGCGGTAGAGCCATGCGCGATCGTGATCGAGAAAAAAGCGCTCCACGATTTCCAGCAGCGCGTTGTTATTGACCATCCGCAGGAGCGCGCTGGCAAAGCGCGCGTCGCGCGCGAGTTCAGGCACACCCATCAGGCCGCACAGCGCCTCGAACTGCTTGTCAGTCACGCACTGCAGGCCCGCGTACCCGTCGCGGCATTTCAGGGTGACGATCAGAAACGGGCCCATCGCGAAACGTTTGCCCGCGCGCTCGCGGACGATACCCGTGTATTGGAAGGTGACGGTCTCGTAGATCATCGTCGCAACCGCCGCTTCGAGCAGCGAGATGTCGACGTGCTGGCCACCGCGATGGGCGAAGTCGCGCGCCAAAGTCGCCTGCATCGCGGCGATAGCCCCGTAAAGCCCGCCAACGTATTGCGCGAGCGAGCCCGGCGGCGTCAGCGGTTCGCGGTCTGGCTCGCCCACCGGATAGGTCCATCCGCCGCGCGCGAATAGCGTCAGGTCGTTGAGAATCGCATCGCGGTCCGGGCCGTTCTGGCCGAAATTGGAAATCGAAATTATCGAGAGCTTTGGAAATGTCGCGAGCAGGTCCTCGGCCGACAGTCCCAGGCTGTCCAAAGTTCCCGGCGCGAAGTTCTCGACCAGCAGGTCGGCATCGCGGAGCAACTTGAGCAGCGCGTCGCGGCCGGATTGATGTTTCAGGTTGAGGGTAACGCCGAGCTTGTTGGTGTTCAGGAAGGCAAACAGCCCGCCACGGTCGTGCGCGGGTCCGCCGTTGGTTCGAAACGGCCCAAGCTTGCGCCCGCCTTCGCCCCACGGCGGCTCCACCTTGATAACTTCCGCGCCGTAGTCGGCGAGCAGCTTCGTCGCGTAGGGACCCGCGATGAAGTGGGTCAGGTCGACGACCCGAATATCGCTCAGCGAGTTGTAACGCATGACTGTGGCCGGCATTCGACCGCAGCCATGCGCACGATGTCAAATGCGCGCGCGGGCCTAAACTTTCGGAACCGCCATGCCCTTCTGCACCGCGGGACGCGCGCCGATCGCATCGATCCATCGCTTGACGTTCTTGCCTTCGCCGATTGCGTCCGGATTCGCCTTCTGGATCAGCGGAAACGCCGCCGAAACCCACGGATAGCTCGCGACGTCCGCGATCGAGTAGTCGCCGGCCAGGTACGCGCCGCGTCCCAGCTGATCATCCATCACCTTGAACAGCCGCGTGCATTCGGTGACATAGCGATTGATCGCGTAGGGAATCTTCTCGGGCGCGGCGTTCAGGAAATGATTCGCCTGCCCCAGCATCGGGCCGATATTCGCCATCTGCCACATCAGCCATTCGATCACCTTCGCGCGGCCCGAGACGGTCTTCGGCAAGAGCTTGCCGGTCTTCTCCGCCAGATGAATCAGGATGGCGCCCGATTCGAAGATGGAGAGATTGTTTTCGTCGTGGTCGACGATCGCGGGAATCTTGCTGTTCGGGCAGATCGCGACGAACTCGGGCTTGAACTGTTCGTTCTCCCGGATATTTACCGGATGGACCGAATATTGGAGGCCGCACTCTTCGAGCATGACGGAAACCTTGCGGCCGTTGGGCGTTGTCCAGGTGTAGAGGTCGATCATGGCAGTTCCTTTCCTTGGTCGATTCGTGAGCGGGATGATCGTACGCGTATGCCTGCGGCGATTGCCGAGCAAGTACCATTTTGCAACTAAGTACCGGATCCATCGTCCTGCATATAAGATGCGCCAACGGATGAAGCCTCGTCACATCGCCGCACTCGCGCTTGCGAGCTGGTACCTTCTGGTGCCGATGTTCGATCCAAAGTCGGGCAAGGTCGTTCCTCTGCCTCTGCCCGAATGGAACGAAGAAGGGATTTATGACAGCGCCACGGAATGCGCGGCCGCAAGACGTGACCTGATTGGCGACTATGGAAGGGCTGGCGCTTCCCACCGCGTTTTGGAAACCCTGACTTCGCAGAGCACTTGCGTCCTGAGCGACGACGCCCGCCTGCAAGGCCAGGTTCCCTTCAGCCTCGGCCCACCCCCGCCAACCCCGCAGCCGGCACTGCCGCTGCCTTCGAGTCCCAGTGTACAGCCGCCCCAAGTTCGATGACTTCGAGCGACAGTCCTTCATTCTGTCATTCTGACCGAAGCGAAGAATGACCGGGAAGCGGCGGCTTGCCAGCGGCGCAGGTCGCGCGCTAAGCAGGCGGCAGGGCCTTACCGTTTCCAATCCACCGTCCGGGGCGTCCCCGCGTGAATCCCGAGGAGGTTTTCCCATGCAGAGCGTGACCGAACTCGAAGCCAGTCCGGAAGTCCAGGAGCTACGCAAGCGCGTCTCCGGCTTTCTGGAGGAATTCATCTACCCAAACGAACCCGCGCTGTTGAAGCATGATGAAGAAGCGGGACGCACGATGCGCGCGATTCAGGCCAAGGCCAAGGAGCGTGGATTGTGGGCGCTGGGCGTGCCCAAGGAGATCGGCGGCGGCGGACTCGGCTTCATGCCCTACGTCTTGGTCAACGAAATCGTCGGGCGCAGCGAATTCGCGATGTCTGGGCTGGGAACGCATTCGGCCCAGGACGCGACGATGCTCTACCTCTATGGGAGCCCCGCACAGAAAAAACGCTGGATGCTGCCGCTCGTGAATGGCGACATCTACCCGTGCTTCTCGATGACGGAGCCCGAAGTCTCCGGCGCTGATCCGACGGGGCTGCGCACCCGCGCCGTGCAGGATGGCGACGAATGGGTGATCAACGGCCATAAGTGGTTCTCGAGCGGCGCCAATCATGCCGCTTACACGACCGTGATGCTCGTCACCGATCCCGATGCGCCCACGTACGAGCGCTTCAGCATGATAATCGTGCCCACCGACACTCCCGGCTTCGAGATCGTTCGCGTGGTGCCGGTGATGGGCGAAACGGCGGGCGGTCATTGCGAGCTCAAGTTCAACGATGCGCGCGTGCCGCTCACCAACCTGCTTGGCCCGCGCGGGCAGGCCTTCAAGATCGCGCAGCGGCGGCTGGGGCCCGGGCGCATCTATCACTGCATGCGATGGTTGGGGCAGGCGCAGCGCGCGTTCGAGCTGATGGTCGATCGGGCGATCAATCGGCAGGCATTCGGCGGACCGCTCGCCGAAAAGCAGACGATCCAGAACTGGATCGCCGATTCCGCCGCCGAAATTCAGGCCGCCCGGCTGCTCACGCTCAATGCCGCCGCGAAGATCGACTCCGGCGACGAAGCGCGCGTCGAAATCGCGCTAATTAAATTCTTTGGCGCCAAGGTGCTTCACGACGTCATCGACCGCGCCATCCAGGTGCATGGCGCGATGGGCGTATCGGAGGACACTCCGCTCGCCCGGATGTATCGTCACGCGCGCTTCGCGCGAATCTATGACGGGCCCGATGAAGTGCATCGGATGACGGTATCGCGGCGCATCGTGAGCGAGTTCAAAAAGGGCCGCAAATGGGACTTCGGCCGCGGAGTCAAGGACGGAGCAGGATTCAGATAAGAAAGAGAAATCCGCAGATCGCGCAGATTACACAGATTTCAGATTGTCTGAATCTGCGGAAATCTGCGTAATCTGCGGATTCTTTTGCGCCTTGTTCTAAAGGGCGTTGCCGCCGCGCTCGCCGGTACGAATACGGACGACTTCTTCCATTGGCATGACGAAAATTTTCCCGTCGCCGATTCTGCCGGTCCGCGCCGCGCGCTCTATGGTCTCGACGACCTGGCTGGCGAGTTCGTCGGATACGATGATCTCGAGTTTCACCTTGGGCAGAAAATCGACCACATATTCCGCGCCGCGGTAAAGTTCCGTATGCCCCTTTTGGCGGCCGAAGCCTTTCACTTCGCTGACAGTAAGGCCTTGCACACCGATGCTCGAGAGCGCCTCTTTGACCTCATCGAGCTTGAACGGTTTGATAATTGCTTCGACCTTTTTCATATCTTCCTCTCAAACCTTCACCTGCCGGTCCGCGCAACGCGCTCGATAGTCTCGACGACCTGGCTGACAAGTTCGTCGGATACGACAATCTGAAGTTTCACCTTGGGCGGAAAATCGACCACATCTTCCGCGCCGCGGTAGAGTTCCATACGCCCCTTCTGGCGGCCGAGGCCTTTCACTTCGCTGACGGTAAGGCCTTGCACACCGATGCTCGAGAGCGCCTCTTTGACCCCATCGAGCTTGAACGGTTTGATAATTGCTTCGACCTTTTTCATGTCTCCTGTCGACCCTTCACCTCGACAGCATCGCACTAAACTCTGCCTAACCTTGTCCCCATAGCACTGGTTGCGCAAGTCCCCCTGTTGATTGCTGCGATAGGCAACACTTCTGGCACCGCCCCATCCTCGACACGCAAGGCGGATGCCATCAATCGGGCGACTGATAGCAATGATACGACCGTGTTAAGCCGGCACCCTATGCCCACATCGTAAGCGAACGACCAAGGAACGGGCACCTACGAAGCGCTTTTGTCCGCATGCTCGTCGCGTTCGCGCCCTCTGAATTTGGGTTCTTCGCGCCTCAGCAGGCGATGGATATTCTCGCGATGGCGCACCAAGACCAAGGCGCTGATCGCGATCGAGAGCATAAGGTACGAACGGGGAGCACCGGTGGCCGCAACCGCAGCAGGCAGAACCAGTGCCGCCGCTATCGACGCGAGTGACATGATTCGAAAGATCGCGACGACGATCCCAAACGCGGCCATTGCAAAAAGCAACGCGAGCGGAGCGAGGACGACCCACACGCCGAGCGCGGCAGACACGCCCTTTCCACCGCTGAATCGTAGAAAGATGGACCAAATCGACCCAACGAATGCTGCCAGAGCCACCCAGGCAAGGTCGGTCGGCGCGAAACCAATCGCCCGCGCGAAGACGATTGGGGCAGCGCCTTTCAACACATCGCCCGCGAAGGTGAGCGCCGCCGCGCTGGTGCCGCCTGCCCGCGCGACATTGGTCATCCCGATATTTCCCGACCCGACGGCGCGCGGATCGAAGCCGCGCAGGCGGCCTACGATTACTCCAAACGGAATCGATCCGACGAGATAGGAGACGGCCAGCATGAGCGCAAAGCTGAACAAGTCTTGTGATCGTCCCCTGAAGGGAATTGGTCGGGGTGACTGGATTTGAACCAGCGACTCCTGCGTCCCGAACGCAGTGCTCTAGCCATGCTGAGCTACACCCCGATAACGTCCACATTTGCCGGGAAAGCGCAGAGGGCTTTTATAGCATCCACACGTTTTCCGCGCGAGGGCGAAGGAGTGGCATGAGATTCTTCGCCGGCGGCTCAGAACGACATCATGAATCGCGGCGGCTGTCCTCGATTCTGAGTAGCGGGTCACGCGACGAAGTCGCGGTACGCAATCGAAGAAACTGTGGATCGTTCGATTCTCTTTTGTGGGTAGCACCGGCGTTTCGCCGGCGACGCGTAGCGTCAATTTCCGCAAAGGTGGCGCTCGCGCAGCGATCGCCTCTAATCCGGGCGGGCAGCTCGCCTCCACTCGAGAGACTCGGTCGACGCCGTCCGTGCAGATATCAGATTTGCGACGTCAGTCTCTGACCGGGGTGTGCGCGATTAGCTCGCGCATTTCGTCGACGATCTTCGTGTAATCAGGATACCCGAAAATGCCGGAGCCGGAGACGAATACGTTCGCGCCCGCCGCCTTCACGTCGGCGATATTGGCGAGCTTTACGCCGCCGTCGATCTCGATATCGACCTTTAGCCCGCGCCGATCCAGCTCGCGCCTCACCGCGCGCAGCTTCTCGAAAGCCTCGGGGATGAATTCCTGCCCGCCGAAGCCCGGATGCACGCTCATGATGAGGATCATGTCCAGATGCTCCGCAAACGGCAGCACGCGCTGCACGTCGGTCTCGGGATTGATTCCAATCGACGCGCGCGCGCCGAGGTCGTGCAGCCGCTTCGCCATCGCCGGGATGTCATTGCAGACCTCCGCATGAACCGACACGGAGTTCGCGCCCGCCTTCACGAACACTTCGACGTAGCGCTCGGGATTTTCGATCATCAGATGCGCGTCGAGCGGAAGCTTGGTGACTTTGCGCAGCGACTCGAGGACCGGCACACCAATCGAGATGTTCGGCACGAAGTGCCCATCCATCACGTCGAAATGGATCATGTCCGCGCCCGCGCGCTCGACCCTGGCGACTTCGTCACCCAGGCGCGCGAAATCGGCGGAGAGAATCGAGGGAGCGATTTTGTCCTGGCGATTCATTCCTTCTTGCCGCCTGCCTTCTCCGCACCCTCGAGCATCTTGAAGAGTTCCTGGTAGTGCTTCGGCATCGTGACCGTCCCGCGCATCGCGACCGGAATCGGATAGCGCACGCCGCCTTTATAGGTCCCTTCGAGCCCCTTGAGCAGCTCGTCGACGAATGCCCATGGACACGCGAACACCATCTCGGTGTCCTGCGCCATCCCGAACACCCGATCGCCGTTGCACGGGATAATCACCTTGGGCGCCTTGGTGGTCATCGTCTGGATAACGATCTCCGCGCAATCCAGCCGGCCGCCCGTCGTGCTTTCGATTCTTCCGCCGCGCGTGTAGAGAGCAGCATTCACCAGGCGCATCACCTGCGCACTGTTCGCATAGACCGCGACGATATGCGGTTCGAATGTCGCGCGAGAGAGCGGAGCGACGCAGACGTGCGAATAGCTCCCCGGCTCGAAGCGCCAGGTGCCTGCTTCCAGGCGCGATGCCGCTTCCTCGTTCTCGCAATACATGCCCGTCGATGCGTACCCGTGGAAATATTCGTCGTTGGGCGGGCGAAAGCCGAATGCGATCGCCGATAGCGGGCAGATGACATCTTCCTTGCCGACCGCGATGCCCCATCCGTAGCGCCGCGCGACGCCGATCGATTGGCACACGATCCAATGCTCGCCCATGCTCTGGCTCGGAATCCGAAGCCCTTCAGGCACGGCCTCGCCCGGCCTGATCATCCGGATTCCGAGCGGAAACGTGTCCGGCCTGACGTGACGCCCTATCGCGTCATCGAGCGCCTTCAGCTTTTCTGCGACGGCAGTATCCATAGCAGCACCCTCGCTCTCGCGTCAGAGAACTAGCCTAACGCAGGATGGCGCGCAAAGACGGCGCCGATGGGTCGAAGGCGCAGGCCTGGATATTCTGAATTCAGGGTTGTCGACGTCAGCGACGAATTTCAAGGGTGTTGCCTGCTCTGTCGTACCCGTGGTCGCAATCCGGAGCGGCATCAGGCAGAAAGAGAAAGGTAAGCGCGCCACGGATGGCGCGCATCGATCCCGATGCGCGGACTCTTTTCCGCGCCACCATACTTTGGGTTGCGGGCTCAAAGCCAGCGCTGCGGAGCAAAGCGACGAATGGAAATCCCGAACTAGCCGTTGTTGGCTTTGCCGGAAGAGTTTACTCGCACAGCGATGAAATCCATAAATCGACGGTCTGTTCCAAGGGTAGAAAATCACGATTTTCTTTTCAGGCGGGCCGCGAAGAAACCATCCAGGCTGCCGCGATCCGGCCGCGTTCGCATCACGCCATCCGCGCCGAGCAAGTCGTCGCAATTCGGCGCATGCGCGTCGATCTCGAATTCCGGCTGCGCACGCAGGAATTCTCGAATCACGGCCTCGCCCTCCTCCGGTGCCAGGCTGCATACCGAATAAACGATCGCGCCGCCAGGCTGGACAATCGCAGCCGCGTTTCGCAGCATCTGCAATTGCAGCTTCGCTATCCGCGACGGGTCGTCCGGTCCCAGGCGCCAGCGAATTTCCGGATGCTCCCTAAGCGTACCGAGTCCCGTACACGGCGCATCGAGAAGTACGTATTCGAAACGTCGCTCGCGCATTGGCAGCGCGGCAAACGCGTCGGCGCGAATGAAATCGACGTTGCGATGGTGCAATTGCCGGCAGACGCCGCGCGCGCTCTTGAGACCCGCAAGGTTCAGATCGACGGCGATCACGCGTCCGGGCGACCCGACCAGTTCCGCAAGATGCGCCGATTTGGCGCCCGGTGCTGCCGCACAATCCACAACCGTGGCGCCACGCGCAGGCGCCAGCATTCGCGTGACCAACTGCGATGCTTCCGATTGCGCCTGAAAAAGTCCCGCGCGATACGACTCGCCATCGAAGCGCGGCGCGCCCTTGAGGATCACCGTCTCGGCCGCGCGCCCCTCGGACGCGATCTCCATCCCGTCCGCCTCAAGCTTCGCAACTATTTCCGCACGCGATGCGCGTGCGAGGTTCAGGCGCAACACATTCGGCGCGGCCTCGTTGTTCGCCGCCATCAGGCGTTCCGCATCTTCGCGTCCGAACCATTCCACGAACCGCTCGACCATCCAGCGCGGATGCGAATACATAATCGCAAGCCATCGGATCTCATCGGCCGTGCGCGCCGGAAGCGCGATCGTCTCGCGCGTGGCGCGCCGCATGACGGCATTGATGAATCCCGCCGCCGCTTTCGCGCCGCGGCTTCGCTTCGCAAGCTCCACCGACGTGGAGACGGCAGCGTGATGCGGAATGCGGTCTAGAAACCGCAGCTGCAGCAAACCCATCCGCATGATCGTCACGGCTTCCGGCTGAATGCCCGCCAAGTCACGCTTGCAGAGACGTTCCAGTTCGTAATCAAGGCGCGCCTGCCATGCGATCGTGCCGAGCACGAGGCGAGTCGCAAGGCGACGGTCCGGAAGCTCAAGCGCAGGGAGGCGTGCGCCGAGCAGAGCGTCGGCATAACCGCCGCGATGCTCCACCATCATCAGAATTTCGGCCGCGATCTGCCGCGCGTGCAGACCTGCAGATGCGCCGTCATTGCCGCCGCTCGCGCGAGCGGGTGTTTTCGGCTTCACGTGCCCAGGCGGGCGCCGGCCCCGATTCGCCGGCCGTTGAAGAAATCAGCGGCGCTCATCCGCTTGCGGGCTGGCGCTTGAACCTCGACCAGCACGAGCCGCCCGCTTCCGCATTGCACGACCGGCGCGGGCTTGACCGCAACGACGGTGCCGGCAACCCCATTATGCAGACCAGCCGTGTCGACGCGCGCGCGCCAGATCATCAACGGCGCACCGCCCAGCGTAGTGCGCGCGACCGGCCATGGATCGTACGCGCGCGTCATCCGCTCGATCGTCGCCGCATCGAGGCTCCAATCGATGATCGCATGTTCCTTCTTGATCTGCTTCGTGTAGGTCACAGCGGATTCGTCTTGCTGCGTTTCGGTATGAACACCGCGCGCGATCAAGTCGAGCGCTTCGAGCAACCCTACCGCACCGAGTTCAGCAAGCTTTTCTTTCAGGGAACCCTGCGTATCGTCGGGAGCGATCGGAATCGCGCGTTTCAGGATCATCGGGCCCGCATCCATTTCGGCAGTGACCCGTATAATCGTCACGCCCGTTTCGGCGTCGCCCGCGAGGATTGCTCCTTCGATTGGGGCCGCACCGCGATGGCGCGGGAGCAGCGACGCATGCACGTTGATCGGCATCAGCCGGGGCGTGTCCAGAATCGATTGCGGAAGAATCTTCCCGTAGGCTGCAATCGCGAGCAGATCCGGCTCGACCGATTTCAATTCGGCGAGGAACGCGGGCGTCCGGATGCGATCCGGCTTGAGCGTTGGAATCCCGTGGCGCTGCGCGACCGCACCGACTTCGCTTGGCGCCAGCGCCAGCCCGCGCCCGCGCGGCTCATCAGGCCGCGTCACTACCGCGGTCACCCGCAAGCGCGGGTCGCCCGCGCTCACGAGACGGTCAAGAATATGGGCTGCGAGCGCGGGCGTGCCCATGAAGACGATTTTCAGCGGCTCTGCGATTTTAGATGCGGACCGTGGAGGGACGCTCGTCGGCCTTGCCCTCCTTGATCAGTTTCTTGAGCCTGCGCCGGTAAAGTTCGCGCTTGATACGGCTGATACGATCGATGAAAAGCTTGCCATCGAGATGATCGATCTCGTGCTGCAACGCGACCGCAAGCAGATCCTCAGCCTCGATTTCGATTTCCTCTTCATCGGGCGTCCAGGCGCGCACCAGCACCTTGGCCGCCCGCTCGACCTCCGCGGAATAGTCGATTACGGAAAGGCATCCTTCTTCCCAAATTACCTTGCCTTCCGCCTCAACGACGCGCGGATTGATGAGTTTCAGAAGATGCTTGCCCGGCTCGTCGTGATCGGTGTCCAGCACCACGATCCGTTTTGACTCCCCGACCTGCGGCGCCGCGAGTCCGACCCCCGGCGCCGCGTACATCGTCTGCGCCATGCTGTCGATGAGCGAATTGAGATCACCGGTGATGTTTTCGACCGGCTTCGCCGGCCGCTTTAGGGCATCGTCGGGAAATTTGCGTATACGCAGAAGCGCCATCGGATTGCTCGCTCAACATTAAAACTTAACAGAGCCGCGTAAGCGCCGGAAGCCGCCGCGAAGAATTGCATGCGGCAGCGGTGACGCGAATATGGTGGCTTCCGGGATTCCTCAAAAAAAGAATTTCGGAATGACACCTGGATCTGCGAGGATTTTGCGTCATTCCGAAACTTTTTCTTAGGAGGAATCCAGGGAGCAACCGCGCCTCGCCTCACCACCGACGGTCGCTAAGCACAGCGGCACGTCGCAAAATCTCCAACCCCTTCTGGAGAAATTGCGATGAAAGGTTCCGCCGTCGGCAAGCAACGGCAACCCTCTACCCTGCTCTACTTCTGGCGCTAAGATGTGGTCGTGGGCAACGTCGCGGAGCAAATCGTGTTCGTTCTGTCGCATCCGATGCAATCGGGAAATATCGGATCGGCTGCGCGTGCACTCAAGAACATGGGCTTTGCGAATTTGCGCATCGTCGCCCCTGCCGCGTCCGCGCAGGAGCGCGCGGCGACCGCGATGGCCGTGCATGCGGACGACGTGCTCGCCGCCGCTACGGTCTATGACGACCTCGCCGCGGCCCTTGCGGACTGCGCGGTCACAGTCGGCACCACCTGCCGGCCCGGGCCGTATCGCAGCGCCGCGACTTCAGTGCGCGAGGCGGCGCCTGGTTTGGTCGCGCTCGCGGCTACCAATCGAGTCGCGATCGTTTTCGGATCGGAGGATCACGGGCTTACCAACGACGAACTCAAGCTCTGCTATCGCCTGGTAACCGTTCCGGCCGCACCGGATTATCCGTCGCTGAACCTCGCGCAGGCGGTGATGGTCGTTGCGTACGAATTGTATCTGGCGGCGAACTCCGGCGAGATTGGCGGTACACCGGAGCTTGCGGCTGCGGGAGATGTCGAAACGATGTTCATCCGGATGGCCGAGGCGCTGGTCGCGATCGGCTTTCTGCCCGAGGACAATCCCGATCACATCATGTTCACGCTGCGCGGAGTTTTCGGCCGCAGCGGCCTGACCCCGCGCGAACTGGACATCCTGAACGGAATCGCCCGGCAGATTCGATGGACCGCTGACGGCGGCGCCATCACGCTCGCCGAAAAGCGAGCCGCCGGCAAAAAACTGAAGTAGGAACGAACGCTGCTCGCCCGTTTGCAGAGGCACGGGTGCGTGTATCCGCCTTTCGCGCTTTTCGTACTTAATAGAGAGAGACCCCCACAAATGCGAGAAGTCGGCGATCTTCCCGAGCAATATCGGGCACTTCACGCGATGAACCGCCTCGCGTTTGGTCCGCGCCCCGGCGATATGGATCGCATTCGCTCGCTAGGCGTCGATCGATATATCGAGGAACAGCTTCATCCGGAGTCGATTGCAATTCCCGAAAGCCTGGTTGCCAAAGTCACCTCATATCGCACCCTGCACATGACGCCGATCGCACTGTTTCGCGAGTACCAGCTCCCGATTATGCAGGCGCGCCGCGACAACAAAGGCGGCGACAAGGAAATGCTGAACGATGCGATCAAAGCCGAGCGGATTCGCGCGCGGATCGTGATGCGCGAGGCGGTCGAGGCCCGTTTCGCGCGCACGATTGAAGGCCCGCGCCAGCTTCAGGAAGTGATGACCGCCTTCTGGTTCAACCACTTCAATGTCTTTGCGGGAAAAGGCCTTGACAACATCTGGACCGGTTCCTTCGAGGAAACCGCCATTCGCCCTCATACGATGGGCAAATTCCGCACTCTGCTCGGCGCGACGGCAACGCATCCCGCGATGCTCTTCTACCTCGACAACTGGCAGAACACCGCGCCGCACAGCGCGGGCGCGAAAGACAAGTTCGAGGGGATAAACGAAAACTACGCACGCGAGCTGATGGAACTGCACACGCTCGGCGTGAACGGCGGCTATACGCAGCAGGACGTGATCGCCCTCGCCCACATCCTCACCGGATGGGGCCTCCCCAAGCCCCGCGCCGAACGCCTGGCGGGCCAATATCCGCAACTTCGCGGACCATCAGCCAGACTTGGGCAGTACCGGCGTTTCTTCGGTACACGCGATCCAAATCAACCGCGCCTGGCTCCGATCAACCCGACCGGCTTCTACTTCGACCCGAGCCGTCACGACTTCAGCGCCAAGACTTTTCTTGGTCATTCGATCGCCTGTTCTGGAATGGCCGAGGGCGAACAGGCGCTGGATATCCTCGCGCGAAGTCCCGCCACCGCGCGTCATCTGAGCTTCCAGCTCGCGCAGTATTTCGTTGCCGACGATCCGCCCAAGCCGCTCGTCGACCGGATGACCCAGCACTATCTCGATAGTGATGGCGACATTCGCGAGGTGCTCGCAACGATCTTCACCTCGTCGGAGTTCTGGGATCGCCGTTGTTACGCCGCGAAATTCAAGAGCCCGTACGAATACGTAATCTCGTCTGTGCGCGCGACCGGCGTCGAGGTGCGAAATTATCGCCCGCTTTACGGCACGATGCAGTTGCTCGGGATGCCGCTCTACGCTTGCCAGACGCCCAACGGTTATTCGAATACGCAGGATGCGTGGCTCAACGCGGACGCGATGATGATGCGGATCAGCTTCGCAACCGCGCTCGTCAACGGCAACCTGCCGCTCGACCATCCGCCGTTCGTGGAAGATGAATCGGGCCGGGACGAGGCGATGCGCCCGGTCGCTGCAAAAATAGGCGGCGGCATGAAGCTGGACTACAGCCCTGAGAACCCGGGCAAGATGCCCCCGCCCGAGGCGACCGCGCTCACTCACACTCTCGGCGACTCTTTTTCGGCCTCTACCAACGCAGGTGTGGAAGCGGCGCCGCTTCAGCTTCGCACCGCCCTGATTCTCGGCAGTCCCGAATTCATGAAGCGATAGCCAGGATTTCGCCTATGGAACCGATCGACGAGAAGCTTCTGGACCGTGAGACCCGATGCGAACTCTGTGCGCGCCGCGAGGTCACCACTTTGTCCCGCCGCGCCTTTATCCGCCGCGCTGCCCTGCTCTCGGCAACCGGAATTGTCCTGCTGAGCCCGCACGCATGGGCCGCTCGCGCGGCGGACGCAACCGACAGCCGGCGACGGCTGGTCGTCGTTTTTCTGCGCGGCGCCGTGGACGGACTCAACGTCGTCGTGCCGCACGCTGAGCCGATTTATTACGATTCGCGCCCGACGATCGCGATTGGCCGCATGAGCGCCGACGGCGGGGTGATCGATCTCGACGGCTTCTTCGGGCTCCATCCTGCCCTAGCCTCGATGATGCCGTTTTGGAAGGACGGCACCCTTGCGTTCGTGCAGGCGTGCGGCTCCACCGATCCGACGAGATCGCACTTCGATGCGCAGGAATACATGGAAAGCGGCACGCCAGGGGTGAGAACCACGCCCGACGGATGGCTCAATCGCGTGCTCGCACAGCTCCCCGGCGCGCATGGACCAACCGAAGCGCTCAGCATGGGTCCCACTCTGCCGCGAATCATGGGTGGAAAAATGCCGGTGGCGAATATGCCGCTGGGCCGCGGCGCCGACCGCCCGATGCCAGTCGACCGGCCGATGGTCGAGCAAGCATTCGATCGCCTCTACATGGGCAGCGATCCGCTCAGCCGGGCCTATCGCGATGGTCGTGCGGCGCGCGTGAAGCTGGTCGCCGAGTTGCAGCAGGACATGACCGAGGCCAACGCCGGTGCGCCCTCTCCGCAGGGCTTTTCTGACGATGCCGATCGGCTGGCACATCTCATTCAGCGCGATCAGACCATCCGCATTGCTTTTCTTGCCCTCGGCGGATGGGACACGCATGTGAACCAGGGCGCTGCACAGGGCCAACTCGCAGGACATCTCAAACCGCTGGCCGACGGGCTCGCAAGCTTCGCGAAAGCACTGGGCCCGGCGTATCAGGACACCATCGTGATCGTGGTTTCTGAGTTCGGCCGCACGATGCATGAGAACGGCAACGCCGGCACCGACCACGGCCACGGCAATGTGATGTGGTTGATGGGCGGACCGGTACGCGGCGGCACAGTGTATGGCAAATGGCCGGGACTCTCGCCAGCGGCGCTTTACCAGCAGCGCGACCTCGCGGTGACGACCGACTTCCGCGAACCGATCGCCAGGGTGCTCCAATTGCATCTGCGGCTAAACGCCGCGCAAATCGCAAGGGTCTTCCCCGGCGCACCGCGTTCCAGCGCCGCCACCGCGACCATCATCAGAACCTGATCCGCCACGACGACAAGAACTTCCGTCCCTCGCCCGCTTAGTTGCGGGAGAGGGTTAGGGTGAGGGTTCTGCGTCAGCACCGGTCAGCGCTTGACGGATAGCATCCGGCACCTGCTCCTAAGCCGACACCGAAAAAAGACTCAGCACCCTCACCCTTGCCCTCTCCCCAGCTGGATGGACTTGCCCCGGTTTGATGGACACTTCGAAAAGCGCGAAAGTGCGCACAATAGGAGTGGACAATGGAGAAGGAGCGGAAGCGGAGGAAGTTCTCGGCGGAGTACAAAGCCGAGACGGTGCG
>Ga0074044_10000443_pt1 | contig 40756 bp, 26 predicted proteins | sample BogForMeECP23OM1_FD_94443 | JGI IMG/M metagenome (GOLD analysis project Ga0074044, IMG submission 94443) | Bog forest soil microbial communities from Calvert Island, British Columbia, Canada - Bog Forest MetaG ECP23OM1 | ecosystem: Environmental > Terrestrial > Soil > Wetlands ...
CCAAAAAAAAAGCTGATTTTCCGGCGTATTTCGCTGCAAGGAAGGTTCGCGCGCCTCATGGTTGCAGTCGGCTTCAGTTTTCATAGAGCGCTTGTTGCTGGGGGCGCACGCTGGCGCTGCCCTGATCGCCTCCTTATTATTTCATCGCGAGGGTTAAGGGGCTGTGATGGTGGTACAGGAAATTTGTGATGAAACCGGACGGGGCGGAGCCCCGTCACCACACGTGCTTTACTCACTGATTGTGCGCAAAAGAAAAGGCGCACTCGGAATGCGAGTGCGCCTCGGGGAAGGTTGAAGGGTTAGAAGCTGAAACGGCCCTGGAGTTGGACTACCCGACCTGATAATCCGGCGGTGGCCGTACCGAACTGCGAGTTCGCATTAGGCGTACTGCCGCAGCAGTAGCTGACGGTGGTTGAGTTACTGCCAAAGCTAAAGGGCGCCAGATTGAGTTTGTTGAAGACGTTGAGGGCGCTCAGGCTGAGTTGAATACGGGCCCCTTCTCCGAGGTACTTCATGGAGGGGAGGGCGAAGCTTTTTATGACGGTCATATCGATGTCCTGATAGCGGGGACCGCGGAAGACGTTTCGCCCGATTCCGGGAGGTTCGGGGAGGCATGGGTTTCCACAGGTCGTCTGCAGGCCGAAATAGTTGGTGGCTCCGTTCGGGAAATTCCCGGCGGTGGGCGGCAGGAAAGCCGAAGTGTCGTGCTTAGTTCCGGCGCCGCCGAGGTAGGCGATCGGCCGAACCGGGCAGTTACTGATGGCGCCGAAGGTGGGGCAGATATTATCCGCGACGGGGGTCCAGGGGAATCCGGAGTGGAACTGGTAAATTCCGTTCACCGACCAGCCACCAAGAGCCGTGGACATCCAGCCCTTGCTGGCTTGGTAGAAGGGAAGATCCCAAACTCCGTAGGCACGGAAATTGTGGGTGGCATCGTAGTCGGAAGGGCCGCGTTCGGTGCGGTCATCAATCGCGTAAGTCTGGTTGGTGACGAAGCCGGGACCCTCAGCCGAGATCTGGTCGATTGACTTGCTGTAAGTGTACTGGACGTTGGTTGCGACTCCGTGGTGGAAGCGATGCTCGATCTGACTCGTCAGTGCGTTGAAATTGGTATTGGTGTCGGGGGTGAAGGTGAATATGTCGCCGACGCTGGGATTGAGCACCGGGTAAAACTGCGCGAGATTCACGATGCGTGTGAAGTGGTGCCCAGCGCTGCCCTGGTAGCCCACGGTCATTACCCAATCTTTGGGCAGGGCGTACTGCATCTGCATAGAGTAGAGGTAGACATAGGGGACGGGCATGTTAACGGGGTTCGAATAGATGTTGGGCGGCGAATAAGGACCGGAAACAATGGGAAGACCATTTGGTCCGAGGCCGGTGGCGAGCTTGGGATTCAGCGGATAACTGAGCGGGTTGTTGCTGGCGCCGAGGGTGAAGGCGATCTGGCCGTTAACGAAAGGAGTGCCGAAAGCGCCTACCTCAGTGCCGCAGCAGATGCCGTAGCTGGCCACGAACGGGGGGTTGCCCTGGGTGTTGTCAAAGGTATTGTCATCAAAGCGGTCATAAGCGATACCAAAGCCGCCTCTGACGACAAGTTTGTTGTCGTACAGGTTGGGGCTCCAGGCGAAACCGAGGCGCGGACCGAAGTTGCGCCAGGTCTTATTCCATTGCTGGCTGGGATTGATTTCGGTACCGAGCAACAGGCCATTGGTTGGATCGTTGGCGGGCACGAAGTTTGTGAGATTCCCTTTTGCCTCAGTTGGTGGAGCGTAATATTCCCAACGCATACCGAGGTTGACGGTAAGGTTGGGGCGGAGTTTCCAGTCGTTTTGAAAGAACAGACCGTAGATGGACGATCTGTAATATCGGCCCTGAGTAGTCGGCGCGCCGCCGGTGATCGGGTTCACGTTAATGCCTTCGTAGATGGGCGTTCCGTTGGCCCAATTCCACAGGCCCTGGAAGACCTGGATGGGACGAGCGCCTCCGATCAGGCCGTCGTTATTCTGCTCGTGGCTGTATTCGAAGCCAAACTTTAAAGACTTGTTGCCGAGCTGCTTGGAGACCACGTCGCGGAACGCGTAAGTATTTTCGGCGAAGATTCCGGGATTGGTGGGTCCCTGGGCCACTTCGTAGTTAATCTGCTGGCCGCTGGTCGGGATCGCATTTTGGATCTCAATCCTGGGGAAGCCGAAGTTGGCCTGGGGATTGTCGGTGATGCCGTTGTAAGAGTAGCGGGTGAAATTGAAGCGCGCTTCGTTCAGCATGGTGGGGCTGATGGTGCGCACCCAGGAAAGGAAGCCGCTGGGGCTGAGATTCTTGAGGTAATAGTCGGCGTCGGGGCGAGCTTGCGCCGAGCCATCAGCGGAGTAAGTGTGGAGTTGGGTGATGAAGGTGTTGGCGGCAAACAGATCCTTGCCATGGGTATAGTCGGCGCGAGCGTTGTATTGGTTACCGCTGATAGTCGCGGGAATACTGAACTGCGCGAACTCAAGGTCGGGACTGCCGTCGAAACCGCCGCCCAAGTACTGCGCCGGATTGCCGCCGGAGAAGCTCGGGTTGTAGATTCCGTAACTGGCGTAGGGTGAACCGACGTCAAGGCCGCCATTTACAACGTTGCAGGGCTGATTGCCGAGAACCCAGAGAGTACAGGTGGTGGGCAGGACCTGGGCGATGCGGGGAGCGACGCCGCTTGATTGCACGATGGTGGCTACGTTCGAGCCGCCGCGATCGGCAATGAGCAGGGCGTCATATTGCGGCGTTTCCACCCAGTTGGTCTCGAAAGTAGTGTTGCTGGAGCGCAAACCCTCGTAGTTAAAGAAGAAGAAGAGTCTGTTCTTGATGATCGGACCGCCGATGGTGCCGGCGAACTGGCGGAAGTTATCGTCGTCGCGTACGGGCGGGGTGTCGCCGACACCTACGTCGTAGCCGCTGAATTTATTGTAGGCGTTGAAATTGGGGTCGTGATACATAAAAAGGCCGCCGCCGTGGAGAGAGTTGGAGCCCTGCTTGGTGGTGGTTTTGATGTGGGCGCCGGAGCTGCGGCCATCGCTGGCGTCGTAGTCGTTGGCGATAACGGTTAACTCCTGCACCGATTCGATGCTGGGAGTGACCACAGCCGCGCCGCCCCAGTTCAAACTGTTCACGCTGACGCCGTCGACAATGTAGTCATTGGAGGTGACGCGCTGCCCCATTGCGCTGATGGGCGGCTGGTTCTCGATCTGGAAGATGGCGGTGTTGGAGCCACCGGGACCGGCGGAGCCACTGACGGCGCCAGAGCCGTTGGGGAATCCGGCGGCGCGACCATCGCCGAAGCGGGCGGCGTCGCCGAAAACTCCGGGAGCGAGGCGAAGGAGTTCATAGGGGTCGCGGTCGATAGCCGGCAAGGTGGCGACCTCGGTGGAGGAAAGGGTTCCCTGGATGGTGGCGTCCTCGGTCTGCAGGGCCTCCTGGGTGCCGGTCACGGTTACCGTTTCGCTGGTGGAGCCGGTGGTTAACGTGACATTGAAGGGGGTGGCACGTTCGGCGAGAACCGTGACATCGGAGGTGGAACTCTTCTTGAACTTGCCGGCTTCGACGTCAATCCGGTAGGTGCCGGGCGGGAGCGAGTTCACGCGGTAGAAGCCAGAGGCGTCACTGACGGCACTGTGGCTGATGCCAGTCGACTGATCGCTAACGGTGATGTTGGCTCCGGGAACGACGGCGCCGGTTTTATCGGTGACCGTACCTTCAACGCTTGCTCCAAATTGCGCCTGGGCCAGTGCGGTTAAAGCAACGATGCTGATGATCAGCAGTACGACGTGGACTGCCAAACTGGAACGCTTCATGGAGGCTCCTAGGTAGAAAAGTGCTGCTTCGAAAATGTGGCTTGATGTTGAAGTGACGTTTGCAATTGGTCCACCAAATCTTTTACTAAATCTCTGAAAAAGCGATTTAGTAAAAGATTCACCCGCCTGCTTATAGCACGGCCCGACTTAGCCAGTCAACACTATAACGGTCGAGAGGCTTGTGGGAGCGATACTTCTATGGAAATTAAGATAGAGGTATGAAAAACGATAGCTTCAGTGCTTCGCTTTTTGGGAGATGGAGGTGGTGGCGGGGGCGGGGCCGGTGGTTTCGCGGATGACGAGTTCGGGTTCGACGATGTGGTGATCGCGGTGTTCGGAGCCGGGACGATGGATGCGCTTGAGGAGAATTTCGGCGGCGGCGCGGCCCATTTCGCGCAAGGGCTGACGCACGGTGGTGAGGCCGGGATTCTGGAAGGCAGCACTCTGAATGTCGTCGAATCCGACGACAGAAACGTCTTTCGGAACCTGCAAACCGGATTCGCGCAGGGCGCGGATGGCGCCCATGGCAGAGACATCGTTAAAGGCAAAGAGGGCGGAGAAGGGTTCAGCGGAAGCGAGCAACATTTTGGTGGCCATGTATCCCAGGCGGGGCGAGGGGGAATCACCTTCGAGTTGGGTTACGAGGCGGGGATGGATGGTCAGGCCGAGGCGGTGGGCGGCGTGTTCGATGTTGGTCCAGCGCACTTCGGTGTCGGAGCTGAACTCTTGTCCTTTGATGAAGGCGATCTGGCGGTGACCGAGGTGAAAAAGGTGCTTCAATGCTACTTCCGCGGCGCGTTGGTGGTTGAGGACGATGTTGGCTACACCTTTTACGTTGTTGTGTCCGGAGACGGTCACGACGGGCACGGAGAGGTTGAGGCGCCAGGGGGTGTCGACGGCGATCAGGCCGTCGACGGAGCGCTCCATGAACATTCGCGGGTATTCGTCGATGAGATCGGCGCGGTGGCGATGGCTAGCGACGAAATAGAAGTAGCCCTCCTGTAAGAGGTAATCCTCCACTCCACTCATGACCGAGGCGGAGTAGCCATCGCTAACTTCGGGAACGATAACGCCGATGGTAAAGCTGCGCTGGGTGCGTAAGGAGCGAGCCAGGAAGTTGGCGCGATATTTGAATTTGCGGACGGCGGCGAAAATGCGCTCTTTGGTTTCCGGGGGGATGGAGTCGGCGACGCTGGAGCGGTTGATGACGAGGGAAACCGTGGCGGGCGAAAGATCGAGGTACTCGGCCAGGGCTTTTAGACTGGTCGGCTTTGGGGCGGAGCGGGCCTGGGCGTTGGTGCTCGAACTCGGCTTGCGAGTGGCCACGGAGCGCAGTCTCGCACAAGGGGAGCGGAAGGAGCAAGGCGAAAGATCGGGGAGGACAATATCTCTGCTCTTGACAGGGGCGATAAAAGCGTATTTCATACAGTCCGTCGCTGCTGTACTAACGCGATTTAGTTCAGTACCTGATCGTCTTAGTCTGAGTAGCTGGCTCATGAGGTTCCCGGTGCGATGCTCGCAGGCGTTTAATTCCCAGATTTCCAAGGTTCGGGATTTTCCCGGTACCTCGATGGTTCTGAAGGCCTGTGCGTTGCTTCTGTTGGTCCTGGGTGCAGCGGGGGGAGCGCGGCTGTGGGCGCAGAAGGCTCCGGTCGCGGGGGAAGTGGAGCGCGGCGCGGGCGGAGATGGCATCGCCGACCCGGGGTTGGACCGGCGGATTGAGAGTCTTCTCCTGCGCATGACGTTGGAAGAGAAGATTGGACAACTGGTGCAATATTCCGCAGGTCAGCCGACCGGGCCTGGAACCGGACGCAGCGATTACCAGGACATGATTGCCCAGGGGCAGATTGGGGCATTGCTGAATGTCATCGACACTCCGCTGATCAACGAGTATCAGAGGATTGCGGTGCAAAAGTCGCGATTGCATGTTCCGCTGATCTTTGGACTGGACGTCATTCACGGGTTTCGGACTGAATTTCCGATTCCTCTGGGAATGGCTTCTACCTGGGATCCCGAGTTAGTGGAGAAGGCGGCGCGGGTGGCCGCGGTGGAGGCTTCAGCGATCGGTATCCGGTGGACGTTTTCTCCGATGGTCGACATCTCTCGGGATGCGCGATGGGGAAGGATGGCGGAGGGAGCGGGGGAAGATCCGTATCTGGGCGCGGCGATGGCGGCGGCGTACGTGCGGGGATATCAAGGACCGCGTCTGGATGCGCCGGACACGATGGCGGCTTGCGCCAAGCATTTCGTTGGGTATGGAGCGGCGGAGGCGGGGCGGGATTACAACTCGACGGAAATCTCAGAACATACGTTGCGTGAGTATTATCTGCCACCCTTTCATGCGGCGGTGGATGCGGGCGCAGCGACGATGATGAGCGCATTTAATTCGCTGAACGGGATTCCGTCTTCCGCGAATCCATTTACGCTGACCGAGATTTTGCGAAAAGAGTGGGGATTTAAAGGGGTGGTCGACAGCGATTGGGAGTCGATTGGCGAACTGGTAGCGCACGGTATTGCGATCGACGATGCAGATGCGGCGCGGAAGGCATTTCGTGCCGGCGTGGATATGGATATGGCGAGCAGCGTTTACCACGATCACCTGGCGGAACTGGTGCGTTCCGGGGCGGTGTCTGAGGCTGGCATCGACGAGAGTGTTCGCCGGGTTTTGCGGGTGAAGTTTGCGCTTGGACTGTTCGAGCATCCCTATTGTGAGGAAGGACGCGCGAAAAAAGCTTTTTTTCTGCCGGAGAGCCTGAATCTTTCACAAACGATTGCCGAGCGGTCATTCGTACTTTTGAAGAACGCTCCGACGGTTGGCGGCAAGCCTCTTCTTCCGATTGCGGCGGATGTGAGAACGGTGGCGATCATTGGGCCGCTGGCCGACAATCCTTCCGACCCTGAAGGTCTATTGAACGCACCCAAGAGCGGAGCCTTGTCATTTCCTGCCGAGTTAGAGCGGCGGCTCGGCCAGAGTAACGTGCTTCGTTCCAAGGGAGTTGGAATCCTAGGGGGAAGTGAGGAGGAAATCGCGGCTGCGGTGGCCAGCGCCAAGCGCGCCGATCTTGTCCTACTCACACTCGGCGAGTCTCCCTCGATGAGTGGGGAAGCAGCTTCTCGTGCCGATCTCGGATTGCCCGGGCGCCAGCAGGAGTTACTCGAAGCCGTGGTCGGGAGTGGCAAGCCGGTAGTTCTGATTCTGTTCAGCGGCCGTCCGCTAACGCTGCCCTGGGCATTTGAGCACGTTCCGGCGGTGCTCGAAGCCTGGTTCCCAGGAAGCGAAGGTGGCCTGGCGCTGGCCCGGACGCTGTTTGGCGAATCGAATCCGAGCGGCAGGCTGGTGGTAAGTTGGCCACGCAGTGTGGGACAGGAACCGCTCTATTACAACGCACTTAGTACGGGAAGGCCGGCGGGGGATGTCGATCTTACGCGTCCGCCGTACGATGTAGTGTCGAAGTACGTGTCGCGTTACATCGATGAGCGGAACAGTCCGCAGTTTCCCTTTGGCTATGGCGGATCTTACACGACGTTTCATTACGGGCCGACCAAGATCAGTGCGACCACACTTAAGGCGGTGGATTTGAATTCGGGATTGAGTGGCAAAGGGAGCGGGTCAGATACACTCACCGTTGAGGCGAATGTGTCGAACACAGGCTCGCGGGCAGGCGACGAACTGGTTCAGCTCTATGTTCGATTGCAAGGCACCAGCACGGCGCAACCGGTACGCGCGCTGAAAGGCTTTCAGCGCGTCACATTATCAGCGGGGGAGACGAAGAGGGTGACGTTCCAGTTGGATCCGGCGGGGTTTGCGCTGTGGAACGATCACAATCAGTTTGTGGTTGAGCCGGCGAGAGTGAGTGTGTGGATCAGTCCGGATTCGGCCAGCGGCTCAGAGGCTAAGTTGGAGATTGTTCCGTAGCGCGGGATGCGGCTGGCGCGGAGGGCGCACTCCGGGCGCTCAAGCGCGGGTTCATTTTCGAGCTTCCCCCGAAGCCCGAGCGAGCTTCTTGATTGGGGTGCTTCCTAAATCGGGTATCAGGCGTGCTGAACATTGTATGAGGCTGTCGCGTTTCATCATCGGCTTGCTGCTCGCGGTCGCGGCTGTTTCTGGGACATGTCAGGCGCAGATCTCGACTGGAAAAATTGTTATCGATGCGCGCGCGCCGGGGCAGCCCTTTCCTCATTTCTGGGAACAAACGTTCGGATCGGGACGAGCCATACTGACCCTTCGCGAGAGTTACCGCAACGATCTTCGGGAGGTAAAAAAAGTAACTGACTTCAGTTATGTACGCTTTCACAACGTCCTGCATGATGAAGTTGGTGTGTACGACGAAGACGACAAGGGAAATCCAAGTTATAACTTCACTTATGTAGATCAGATCTATGACGGGTTATTGCAAAGCGGAGTGCGACCCTTTGTGGAGATCAGCTTCATGCCGAGGAAGCTGGCGCTGCGGCCGCAGGATGTGCATCCCTTCTGGTACAAACAGATTGTTTCGCCTCCCAAGGACTACAAGAAGTGGGACGAACTTATCCGGGTTCTGGCACAGCATCTGGTCGATCGCTACGGTCTTGACGAAGTAGCTAACTGGTATTTCGAAGTATGGAATGAACCTAACATCGATTTCTGGAGCGGTGATCCGAAACAAGCGACTTACTTCGAGTTATACGACCACACGGCGCGAGCTCTGAAATCGGTGAGTCAGCGGTTGCGGGTCGGCGGTCCGGCAACGTCATCGGCACACTGGGTTGATTCGTTTCTTCAGCATATCGCGGAGCAGAATGTTCCTGTGGATTTTATTTCCAGCCACGGGTATGCGAGCGACACGGTCCAGGATCTGTTCGGAACGAAGGAAGAGATTCCGGCGGATAAGAGGGTCTGCCTGGCGATCAGAAAGGTGCACGAACAGATACGGGCTTCGGCACGTCCCGAGCTGCCTTTGATGTGGACGGAGTGGAACGTGCCGAATTTTGGCGCACTGCATGCGAGGGACACCACTTATGTGGGGGCTGCGCTGGCCGATCACATCCGGCAATGCGATGGCCTGGCAACGATGACTTCGTTTTGGACGTTCAGCGACGTTTTCGAAGAGCATGGGGTGAAGCGCGAGCCCTTTGACGGAGGTTTTGGTTTGATTGCGCCCGGGGGGATCAAGAAGCCCAGTTATTCGGCGTTTGCATTGCTGCACAGACTTGGCGAGGAGAGGATTGCGCAAGATTCGCCGAATGTTCTGGTGACGCGCCGGAAGGATGGATGGCTGGCGATCGCAGCCTGGAATCTGGCTGATCCGGACAAGAAGGGAAGCGAGCTCAGGGTCGAACTGGAGATTTGCGGGGTGGGACCGAAGAGCGAGGTTCGGGTAAGCCGCGCGGATTCCGAACATGGCAACACTCTGGCTGCTTATCAAAGCATGGGGAGTCCGCGATACCCGACGGAAGCGCAGGTGCGGGAGTTGAATCGAGTGGCGGAAGTCGATTCCAGGCAGAAGGTTCGGCTGTCGAAGGGGGCCATCACTTTGCAGGTACCGGTGAATGGGGTGGCACTGGTGGAAGTGCGGGAAAGGTAGGGTCCAACGTTGGGGTCAATCGCGCCTGTCGGCATCGTCATGAGAATTGGAATTGCAGAACTGGGCGGGCAACGCGGGGCTTTCCGCGTGCAACTAAAGAATTAGTTACTTTTCGCGTGGCCACGCGTCTAAGCGAATGGAGGAGAAACTGGTGCCGCCAAGACCCTCGGAAACTTTGACCGAAGCGGAGCTGAGGATCATGGATGTCTTGTGGCTCAGGGGGTCGGGGACAGTGCAGCAAGTGCTTGATTCTATTAGTCCACCTGCCTTGGCCTACAACTCGGTGCTGACGACCATCCGGGTTCTGGAAAAAAAGGGATATCTGAAGCATCTAAAGGATGGACGAGCGCATGTGTACACTCCGCTGGTCGGCCAGAAGGAAGCGACACGGTCGGAGATTCGGCAGCTGGTGACCCGGTTCTTTAAGAATTCGCATGAGCAACTGGTCTTGAACCTTCTTGAGGACCAGGGGATCGAGCCGGAGGAAGTGGGAAGGCTGCGCGCGATGCTGATGCAAAAGGAGTCGACGCAAAAGGCGGTGCGGGGCGGCGCGAAATGAACGGACTCTTATTTCTTACAGCGGCGGAAGGGGCAGTCGAGCGGGTGGTGAATGCGCTGCCCGAAGGGCTTCTGATTGTATTGTTTGTCTGGGGATTACTGCGCCTGTTGAGACGGCAAAATGCGGGAACGCGTTTTGCGGTCTGGTTTCTGGCGTTGCTGGCGGTTGCTGCCCTTCCTTTGCTGGCGGGTGTCGGCGAAGGAGGGAGGCTGCTGGCTCCCGGGATGTCGTGGGGACATCTCCACCCGGCGATTACGATCCCGGGGAGCTGGGCTCGATTCGCTGTTATCGGTTGGGCGATCGGGGCGAGCGTGGGGCTGGCGCGTTTGGGGATGGGGCTTTGGCGGTTGCGACAGATGCGGCGGAGTTGTACGACTATGGTCGCGAGCGATCTTGATCCCATGCTGCAGAAGACCTTGGATGCGCTGGGCGCGGCAGGCTCAGGTGTAGGGAAGCCGATAGCGATTGCGACGTCGGAAGAAATGCGTGTGCCGGGGGCGATTGGGTTTGGGAAGCGGACGATTGTTCTGCCGGCATGGGCGTTACGCGAACTGGCGGCGGAAGATCTGAACGTTATCCTGTTGCACGAAGTGGCGCATCTGCGGCGGGGGGATGACTGGACGAATCTCATTCAGAAGGTGGTGCGGGCTATTTTTTTCTTCCATCCGGCAGTGTGGTGGATCGAGAACCGGCTGTCGGTGGAACGCGAGATGGCTTGCGACGATGCGGTGCTGGCGCAAACATCGAACCCGCAGGGATATGCGAGTTGTCTGGTTTCGCTGCTGGAGAAAAGTCTGGCGCATCGTTTATCCCAGAGACAATTGTCGATGGCGCAGGCGGCTGTACGCCGGGCGCGCGAGGCATCTTTACGGCTGGCGCGGATTCTGGATGCGAATCGGCCGCGAGCTACAGGGGTATGGAAACCGGCGCTCGGAGCGGTCGGCGTTTTTTCCATGGTGTGTCTGATGGCTCTTCCGCACGCACCGCAGTTTATTGGGTTTGACAGTGGCGTGGGGGCGAATGGCGAGCGAGCTAACGCGGCGGCTAGAGCGGAGTCTTCGCTACCGTCGCCGGTATCGCTGAGTGGGGCAGTCATTCCGGCTTCGTTTCACGTGGACGCTGGCATGGCTGCTGAGAGAACTACGCCGGGCAATGCGATGAAGGTCAGGGCGAGTCGTACGGGGTCGACTCCGGCCAGGTCGACTGATCGAAGATTGACCGATCAAAGATTGATGGTGACGGCGACGGTGGGTGGCGCGAACGTGATTGCCGGACGTCGGGTTGGCCAAGGTCAAGCAAGGGCTGACCGATGGAATGCCGATCCGATGCGCGCTCAATTGGTCGAGTTCGGGATGGGGGCGGTTCAAGAGCTTATGCCCCAGTTTCAGACACTGGTCTTTATTGAAGCCACGCCATACAGGGCGGGCGATTCGATGGTCTGGAGCGTCCAGGTGTGGCACTTGACGTTGGTGAACGCGCCTCACGAACGGTTTGTGAGAATGCCGGTAGCGAGCTCGATTTAGGCAAATTTTTTTGTCACCAACAACTAGATATTTAGTTGCACGGACAATTTGTTTCAAGGAGAAAAAAATGAAGGTGTGGATAGAAGGTTGTAAATCGTTAATGACAAGGCGAGCGGCAGCAGTCCTGCTGGCTCTGGCGGTGGTGGGTTCGGTTGCGACGCTGAGCTTCACCAAGTCGGCGCGAGCGGCGGCGGCTCCGGCTCCGGCGGCGGCGGCTCTTGATGACAACAGCGTGGCGGCGTTACTGACGCTGGACCGCGCCATGGAAACTCTGGCGGCTCGGGTAACGCCGGCCGTGGTGAACGTAACTGTAGCATCGAAAGCGAACGGACAGCAGAGTGAGAACGAAGGCGCGCCTGACATGCAGCAATTTTTTGGACCGGGCAATCCTTTTGGGCAGCAGTTCGGGCAGCAGTTTGGCCGTCAATTCCATATGCCGTCGCAGCCGGAGGAACGGATGGAACACGGACTGGGCAGCGGCGTGATCATCTCTCCCGATGGTTACATCGTCACCAACAATCACGTGATCGAGGGAGCGGTCGACATCCGGGTGACGATGAGCAACCGGGAAGTGCTGCCGGCAAAGCTGGTGGGCGCCGATCCGCTGACCGACCTGGCGGTGATCAAGGTGAACGGGACGAATTTGCCGAGCGTGCCGTGGGGTAATTCGGCCGACCTGCACCCGGGACAGACGGTGCTGGCTTTTGGCAATCCTTATGGGTATCGGTTCACGGTGACGCGGGGTATTATCAGCGCGCTGAACCGTCCCAATCCCGATCCCAGCGATCGGCGGAAGCCGGGCGAGTTCATTCAGACCGATGCGGCGATCAATCCGGGAAATTCCGGTGGGGCGTTGGTGGACGCGCGGGGCGAGCTGATCGGAATCAATACGTTCCTGATTTCCTCCTCGGGATCGTTCTCGGGAATGGGTTTTGCGATTCCCACGCAGATTGTCGAACCGACGGTAGAGACGCTGATTCGGGATGGCAAGGTGACGCATGCGTTTATCGGAATTCAGATTTCCGATCTGACTCCCGACAACGCCAAATTCTTCGACATGAAGAAAGCTGAGGGAGCGGTGATCAGCGACGTTCAGCCGGACGCGCCGGGAGCGAAGGCGGGCCTGCGGAGCGGCGACGTGATTACCGAAATCGACGGCAAGGCGGTGAACGACGCCGGGCAATTGCAGATGGTCGTCGCGCAAAAGAAGCCGGGTGACACGATTCATCTGGAAGTGATGCGGGACAGCAAACCGGTCAGCATTGCAGTGACGCTGGAAGCGCTGGGTGGGGGCAAGGGAAGCGAAGTCGCCGGCGCCGAGCACGGAAAGGCGCGCTGGGGGCTCGGTCTGGCGGACCTGACTCCGGATGTTCGCAATGAGCTGCAGGCGGAACCGTCGGTTCATGGCGCGATCGTGGAGAACGTGCAACCGGGCAGCCCGGCGGATAATGCGGGGTTGCAGCGCGGCGACGTGATCATGGAAGTGAACCGGCATGCGGTGAAATCCGCGTCTGACGTGGCGCAGGCCTTGGCGGGCGTGCCGAGCGGCCAGGATGCGCTGGTGCTGGTGTGGTCGCAGGGCGGAAGCACGTTCCGAGTACTGCATCCTGCGCAGGGATAACGGGAGATAGACGAAGTACCCGTTCGCGCGCTGCGTTCCACTCGAACTCCTGGCGGGTGGGCGCAGCGCGATTTCTTTGTCATGGTGGAGAGCCGGTCTTACTGAGCAGGTCTGACAGCGGCTGATGGAGTCCATCAGCAATTCCAATTGGACTTGTCGCCCGGGTGATATTAGAGTTCTGATAAATCGTTTTACATAAGGATTGTTTCTATCGGCAAAAAGAGGACGGCGAGGCAGTGGTTGGGCAATCTTTACACACCGTAGTAATCGAAACGTCGATCGGTAAGGTAGAGCAGTTGGGTTTTGACCCGATAGAATGATTCACGGGGATGGTTGTCTTCAAGCTGTGCCGGACCACTGCGTATTCGCCTGCGGGCGGTGGCACGGCCTAACAATTTCAGTTCACGGAGTGCGGATTTGGATCGACCGGACGACCTAGTTGAGGATCAAGAGCATGCGGCAAGCTCCCTCGACGCCAGCTATGTGCTGACGTGGGAGGAAATCGCGAGCCTGGCAGCGGAGCCGGGCAAGCCGGCCGAGACCCTGATGAACGTGGTCGCCTTGATTGCGCGGCGGTTTAGCACCGACGTCTGTTCGGCCTATCTGCTGGAGCCTGACCGTGCCAATCTGGTTCTGGCGGCGACGCTCGGGTTGCGCCACGAATGCATTGGCAAACTGCGTATGGCGGTCACCGAAGGGCTGGCTGGGCTGGTGGCAGAACAGGTTCGACCGGTGGCGGTGGAACAGGCCAGGAATCATCCTCGCTTCAAATATTTTCCTGAGGCTGGAGAGGATAACTATCACTCGTTTCTGGGCGTGCCGCTGGTGGATCGCGGAGTATTGCAGGGTGTGCTAGTGGTGCAGACGATAGAGGCACGGGCGTTTCCGGAAAATGAGATTCGCCAGCTTACCGAGGCTGCCAGACGAGTTGCGCACGTGGTGAGCGAAGCGCGCACTTTGGATCGCTTCATCGCGCCCGCGCAAGAACGTCTCTGGGCGCTGGCGCGCAACCTGTGGTGGAGCTGGGATCACGATGCCGCCGGGTTGTTCCGCGATGTTGATCCACTGCGCTGGAGTCAGCTGAATCATAGTCCGGTCGCGCTGTTGAACGAATACCCGCTGGCGAAACTGGAAGCGCGGGCCACGGAGCTTGCGTTGCACAGCCGCATCAATTACGCATATCGGCGCCTGCGCGAATATGAAGATGCGGAGCGAACTTGGGGCGCACGGCATGCCGGCGTATTGCGTCCGCGGCCAGTGGCTTATTTCTCCGCGGAATTTGGGGTGCACGAATCGCTGCCGGTTTATTCGGGAGGGCTTGGAGTTCTGGCGGGCGACCATATCAAAAGCGCCTCCGATCTGGGAATCCCGCTGGTCGGCGTAGGCCTGTTTTATGGACAAGGATACTTCCGGCAACTGCTGGACCGTGACGGCTGGCAACGTGAAGAATATCTCGGGACCGACGTGAACCAGCTGGCCATGGAGACGGCGATCGGAACGAATGGCCGACCGGTGGTGGTGCAGATCGATACGCGGCATGGCGCGATCTATGCGAAAGTCTGGCGCGTGAAAGTTGGCCGGTGCGACCTGTTTCTGCTCGACTCCGACGTTGAAGGCAATACTCCGGAAGACCGGCACATGACCTCGCGTTTATATGGAGGCGATGGCCGGGTGCGTGTACATCAGGAGCTGTTGCTGGGCGTGGGAGGTCTGCGCGCATTGAAGGCGCTGGGCATCACGCCGGGAGTCCTGCATCTGAACGAGGGCCATAGCGGATTTGTGGTACTGGAAGCGATTCGGCAACGCATGGAAGAAGAGGGCATCAGCTTCGACAGGGCGGTGCCGCGGGTGGCGCGTGAAGTGGTCTTTACGACGCACACTCCGGTACCGGCGGGCCATGACCGCTTCGATTCCGATCTGGTCGAGGAGCACCTTGGACCGTTGCGTGAAGCGCTGGGACTTTCGCGGGAAGGCTTTATGGCATTGGGACGCGAGAATCCGGAGAGCGACGAACGTTTCTGCATGACGGTACTGGGGCTGAAACTTTCGCGGCGCGCCAACGCGGTTTCTTCGTTGCATGGCGAGGTGTCGCGCGCCATGTGGACCGGACTTTCTCCGGGAAAAACGGAAGATTCAGTTCCGATCGGACACATCACCAACGGTGTGCACGTCCCTTCATGGCTGGCGCCGCAGATGTTCCGTCTTTACGACCGCCATCTTGGGACAGGCTGGCATTTGCGCAGCAGCGAAGCCAAAATCTGGGACGGCATCGAGAACGTCGACGATGGGGAGCTTTGGGAGACGCATTTCAATCTGAAGTCACGCATGATCGAGTTCGTGCGGCGGCGCGCCGTCAAGCAGGCAGCGCGGCGGGACGAACCGCGCGACGTGTTGCTGCAACTGGAGCGCGTGCTGAGTCCGGATGCGCTGACCATCGGCTTTGCCCGCCGCTTCGCCACCTACAAGCGCGCCAACCTGATTTTGGCCGACATCGAGAGGTTGGCTGGTATGGTCAACGACCCTAAACGGCCGGTGCAATTCGTGTTTGCCGGGAAGGCGCATCCGCTGGATGAACCGGGGAAGCGCGTGCTGCAGCAGATTGCGCAGCTGATGCGAGATCCCCAATTTTCGGACAAATTCGTGTTTGTTGAAGACTATGACATCAACGTGGGCCGTCATTTGACGCAGGGTGTCGACGTCTGGCTCAACAATCCGCGGCGTCCGCTGGAAGCCTCGGGAACGAGCGGGCAGAAAGTAGTTCTGAACGGCGGCTTGAATCTGTCGGTACTCGATGGCTGGTGGGCGGAAGCATACGACGGCATGAACGGATTTGCGATTGGACACGGGCGGACGCACTCGAACATGGACGTGCACGACACGCGCGACGGCGAAGACCTGATGCGGGTGCTGCGCGAGGAGGTGATTCCGCTCTACTATCAGCGCGACCGCGACGGACTGCCGCGAGGCTGGATCAAACGGATGAAGCGCACCATCCGCACGCTGGGCTGGCGGTTTAACGCGGATCGCATGGTGATGGATTACACGTTGAAGTGTTATGTGCCGGCGGCGGGCGGGACCTCCAGTGATTTGCGGGTCAGGCTGTAGGAGGAACCTTGAAGCATGGAGTCATTGAATCATTGCGACAATGATTCAGTGACTCCATGCTTTTTCTAGTAGGACGCCGGGGCGATGGCATCCTCGGGATACGCTGCCATTCCGAATTCGGGGACGTCGAGGCCCTGTTCTTCGACGTCGGGGGCGACGCGCATGCTTTTGACTTTGTTAACGGTCCAGAAGACGGCATAGGTTCCACCGAACGCCCACGCGGCATATAAAGTTGCTCCCATGAGTTGGCAGAGGAACTGGCGGGTATCGCCGTGGATCAGGCCGGTCACACCCTGGCCGGCGCGTCCGAGGTAGGATGCTGCACCCACGCCATTCCATCCCGCGCCATAGGCGCCATCGGCAAAGATGCCTACGCTGACGGCGCCCAGCCATCCGCAATAACCGTGGACGGAAATGGCGCCGCAGGGGTCATCGACCTTGAGAACGCGGTCGTTGAAGAGCACTCCGCCGCACACCAGCAAGCCGGCAAGGGTGCCAATGATCACAGAAGAGGTGGGAGAGACAAAGGCGCAGGGAGCGGTGATGGCGACGAGTCCGGCGAGCATGCCGTTGCATGCCATGGTGATATCGGGTTTGCCGAAAAGGAAGTACCAGAGGAGCATGGCGGCGGCTGATCCGGCGATGGCGGCGAGGTTGGTATTGACCGCGACCACGGCGATGCGCAGGTCAGTGGCTCCCAGGGTGGAGCCGGGATTGAAGCCCATCCAACCGAAAAGCAGAATAAAAGTTCCGGTGACCACATAAACGATGTTGTGGGCGGGAAAGACGCGGATCTTTCCTCCAGGCCCGTACTTGCCGAGGCGCGGACCGAGAATGATGGCCAGGGCCATAGCCGCGAAGCCACCGACCGCATGAACGACCGTCGATCCCGCGAAGTCGACATAGCCGTGACCGAGATTCAAGGTCGAACCTACTTGCGAGAGCCAGCCGCCACCCCAGGTCCAGCAGCCGGAGATGGGATAGAGAATCGCGCCAATGAAAAGTTCACAGAGCAGAAACGCCCAGAAAGTGATGCGCTCACAGATAGCGCCGACGATGATATATCCGGCGGTCTCCATGAACACGACTTCGAAGAGCGTGAGGCAGTTGCTGGCACTGTCGTAGGCGGGGCCAACGAGGAAGAACCCTTTGCCTCCGACGAAACCCCATTGGCCGTGGCCAATGAGAAATTGGTTGAGCATGGGGATGCCGCCGAGGTTGGTAGGTGCGGCGTTGATGGCGACGGCTCCGAACTGAAAGGCGTAACCGACGGCATAGTAGGCAAGGAAGGCGAAGACGTAGGCGGCGAAATTCAGCATCATGAGGTGGGCGACATTTTTCTTTCGCACCAGGCCGCAGGTGAGAAGGGCGAAACCGGCCTGCATAAAGAGGACGAGGTAGCCGGTATTCAGGGTCCAGGCAAAGTTGGTAGCGAGGCGGACGTGGCCGACGCCATCGGCGAGCTTCACCGCCAGCGGTTCCTTCGCGGCCTGGGCTTGATAGTCATCGAATGCTTTCTTGTTGGCGGCGTAGTCGGGCGCCGATTTATCGGTGGGTTCGACGACGACAAAGGGATTGCCGGCGGCGTCGACCACGGCGGTTTTGTCGCCCGTCGCTATGCCCGATGGATCGGGCTTCGGGGCATCGTCCGCGAAGCACGGCATGGACAGGGCGAAGAGCACTCCGGCAGCGAGGAGGAGAGCGAGAATCGAGGCGTAGGATGAGGCGAATAATGAACGGTGGAGGCAACCGCTGCGGGGACACTTTGTCATGAAATTGCTCCTGTTTCTAGAAGGGGAGACCGGGTTTGCGGAGTCAGACGGCGTGTAAGAGGGTGGCGTGAAATGGGGCATGAAATAGGATCGCGAGTCTCCAGATCGGGTGCTGTAACAGCTCCCCACGATAAATGCCGGTCCTGGCCGCGTCCAATAGATATTTCTTCTTGCACGCATCAGAAAACCTTTTGAAAACCTAGGGGGAAATGGGCACTTCTTGGACAGTGGGAGATGTTGTCGGGTTGACAGTGGGGTCAAGCTCTTTACTCTGGATGAATATTTATGCATAATAATGGATAATTATGCCTCGCGGGGGAAATCGGTCAAGGGCGACAATGGACGTAAAGGATGGGGATGGCGGGCAAGCTTAAAACGGCGATTCTCGGGGCGACCGGATATTCCGGTCTCGAACTGGCGCGCATTCTCGGGCGACATCCCCAAGCCGACGCGCCGTTGCTCTTAAGGCGCAGTGCGGAGAAAAGGACCGACGAGGCGTCTGCCGGGTTGCTAACCGGCAACGGCGTGGGCAATGGCCATGGCCATGGACATGCTGCGGTCCATCCTTTCTCGTGGTCGATGGTCGAGCAGCAGGGAGTTGAACTTCTCTTTCTGGCCACGCCGCATTCTATTTCGCGCGAACTGGTTCCGGAGGCGGTCGCTCGGGGCCTGCGTGTCGTCGATCTGAGCGGAGCCTGGCGGCTGAAAGAAGAACAGAATCGTGCCATCTACGACTTCAAAGATGCCGACCCGAAGATCGCGGCGGAACTCACGGAGCGGGCGGTGTACGGTCTGCCGGAGTTGAATGGGGATCGGATAGCGTCGGCCGCTTTGGTTGCGAATCCTGGTTGCTATGCGACTTCCGTGATTCTGGGCCTGGCGCCCTTATTGTCAGCCGGCATGGTGGATTGCGACCGCGGCATCATCTCCGATTCCAAGTCGGGCGTATCCGGCGCCGGCAAGGAGCCCACGGCGCGCACGCATTTCGTATCGGTAGCAGACAATTTTTCCGCCTACTCGGTTTTTGGGCACCGTCACACCGGCGAGATTCTGGAGCAATTAGAGCTCAGTTCCGGCCAGCTGATTTTCACTCCCCATTTGTTGCCGATTCCGCGGGGGATCCTCTCGACCATTTACGTTTACCTGAAGCGCAAAACCAGGCGGGACGAAATTCAGAGTTGCTTTCAGAGTTTCTACCAGGGCCGACGCTGGGTACGCATCTTTCCGGCTCCGACGTTGCCGGAGGTCCAATTCTCGGTGCACACGAATTACTGTGATATCGGTTTCTGCCTGGCGGGTGACGGGGGCCGGCTGGTGATTGTTTCCTGTCTGGACAATTTGCTGAAAGGCGCAGCCGGCCAGGCCGTGCAGAATATGAACCTAATGTACGGCTGGGACGAGGCGGAGGGGCTGCAATGAAAATTGTTGTCAAGATCGGCGGGGCGGCGCTGGAGAATAAAGAGACGCTGAAGAAATGCGCGCAGGCGGTGGTCCAGCTGTCGCATGACGGGCATTTGGTCGCGGTGGTGCATGGCGGGGGCAGCGCGCTGACGCGGACGCTGAAACTTCTGGGCAAGAAGAGTGATTTTGTCCACGGCTTACGGGTGACGGATGCTGAAACGCGCGACGTGGCGCTGATGGTGCTGGCGGGCATCGTCAATAAGAGTCTGGTGGCGGCGATTGCCGCAGCGGGACAGCCTGCGATCGGACTTTGCGGGGGCGACGGAGGTATTTTTCGTGCCCGCAAGAAAAAGGATGCTGATATCGATCTCGGGTATGTCGGGGAGATCTGTTTCTCGGAGCCGCGCTGGCTGAGAGCCATCTGGGCGGAAGGCGGCATTCCGGTGCTCTCTTCGGTTGCCCTGGGCGGAGACGGGCAGTACTACAACGTGAACGCGGACCAGATGGCGGCGGCTTGCGCCATCGCCTGTGAAGCGGACGCGCTGATTTTTCTTACCGATGTGGAGGGAGTGAAGCAAGCCGACGGATCGGTGATGGCGCGGTTGGATATCAAGCAGGCGGCGGGGCTGATTGACGAGTCAGTGGTCAGTGGCGGCATGATGCCGAAGCTTGAGGCGTGTACGCAGGCTCTGAAATCAGGTGTGGGACGGGTGAGAATCCTGCCGGCGTCGCAGGTCGAGATGTTGCCACTGTTTTATTTCACCAAGCTGGAATGCGGCACGGAGGTGCTGAGAGCATGAGCCTGGCCTCTGTGTCGCACATGGAAGCGAAACTCTTGCTTCCGACTTACGAGCGCCAGCCCATCCTTTTTGAGCGTGGGCGGGGCGTGTATCTGTGGGACTCGGAGGGCAAGCGCTATCTCGATTTCCTGAGTGGCATCGGAGTCAACGCTCTGGGGCATAACCATCCTGCGATTCAAAAGGTGATTCGACGGCAGGCTGGACGGCTGATTCATATTTCGAATCTGTTTTTCCATGAATATCAGGCGGAGCTGGCGCAGATGCTGACGCAGATCTCCGGGCTCGACCGCGCCTTTTTTTGCAACAGCGGGACGGAGGCGTGGGAGGGAGCCTTGAAGCTGGCGCGGGCTTTTGCACAAATGAACCATGGCTATGGCAAACGAGCTCCCCGGACCAAGGCGCGCATTCTCGCGATGGATAACTCTTTTCACGGGCGCACGATTGGCGCCCTGGCGACCACTGGCCAGCCGAAATATCGTGCTCCGTTTGTTCCTCTTATGCCGGGGGTGACTTTCGTAAAGTTCAACGACCTCAAGGACCTGCAGCGAAAATTCGATGACAGCGTTGGCGCGGTCTGCATCGAGACGATTCAGGGAGAAGGCGGAATTTGTCCGGTCCATCGGGAATTTCTCGAACTCGCCGCGCGGCTGACGAAACAGAGCGGTGCGTTGCTGATGCTCGATGAAATTCAATGCGGGCTGGGCCGCACTGGAAAACACTTTGCGTACCAGCACTATGGCGTCGTTCCCGATGTGGTTACGGTTGCGAAGCCACTGGCGTGCGGGTTGCCACTGGGCGCCATTCTAACGACGGAGCGAGTTGCGGCGTGCATGCATCCGGGAATGCATGGGACGACGTTTGGCGGAGGTCCGCTGGCTTGCGCCGTCGCCATCGAGTTTCTGCGCGAGGAAAAGAAGTTGCTCAAGCACGTGCGCGACCTTGGCGAATATTTTCGCGGCGCGCTGGAAGCGCTGGACAGGGAGCACAAATCGATTCAGGACGTCCGCGGAGTTGGCCTGATGCAGGCGGTGGAACTCGACTCGGCGGAACTGGCGAAGGCAGTCGCCAAGCAACTGCTGCAGGAAGGAATTATCATCAATCGTACTCACGAGACCGTGCTGCGCTTTTTGCCGCCATACGTACTGCAGAAGAAGCAGGTGGACGAACTGATCAAGGCTCTGGACAGGGCATTACACGAGAATGAAGAGTCGACCTACAAAAACTCGGCGAACAAAAAGCAGAGCACTTCGGCCCGGTGCAAGGGGGTCCATGCGCACGCGTGAAGCGGTTCTACCCGATGCCGAGCAGATTCATGCTTTGATCTCGGCTTACTCCGGCGACGGCACATTGCTGCCGCGCTCGCTGGCGGAAATTTGCGAGAACGTGCGTGACTTCGTAGTGCTCGAGCATGACGGGGGGATCATCGGGTGCGGCGCGCTCCATCTTTACGGAATCCATCTGGCGGAGATTCGATCGATTACGGTGGATCCCCGCAGCCAGAGCAGCGGCGGCGGACGGCGGCTGGTGAAGGCGCTGCTGACGCAGGCGGAAAAACATAAAGTCAACTGCGTGTGTTTGTTCACGCGCATCCCGGAATTCTTCTCGCGCATGGGATTCACCATCGCGAATCATCAAGATCTGCCCGACAAGATTCACAAAGACTGCTACCAGTGCCCGCGGCTGTATCGCTGCGATGAAGTTCCGATGATTCGTGGTGAGCTTCCGACGTTTGCGATTTTACCGCCGCCGAAAAACTGGCTGAAGATTCAGGCATGAAGCCGCAGCGGAAATCGCTAAGAAGGGCTCCTGAAACAATTCGTTTGCCGCAAGGGTTCTCCTTTGCTGCGGTTGCTGCCGGCATTAAGGTCAGCGGGCGGCCCGACCTGGCGCTGGCTGAGGCCAGCGGCGGGGCGAGCGCAGCGGCGCTGTTTACTACGAACCGGGTGGTTGCGGCTCCGGTAGAGGTTGGGCGCGCGGCGGTGCAGTCGGGGAGCGGGCGGATTCGCGCTATTGTGGTGAATTCGGGCAATGCCAACTGCGCCACTGGACGGGCGGGCCTGCGAGCCTGCGAGAAAGTGTGCCGCGATGCGGGAAGATTGCTCGGTGTTTCCGCGGGGGAAATTTTTCCTTCCTCGACGGGTATTATCGGAGTGCCACTGCCAGCGGAAAAGATCCATGCGAAGTTGCCGAAGCTCATGGCAGCACGATCGGCGAGCGAAAGCAGCGTAGTCGCGTTTGCCCATGCCATTATGACGACCGACACGCGGCCGAAGATCGCTTCTGCGGTTTTCGAAGCAGGCAGGAAAAAGGTGAGCGTGTTGGGGATTGCCAAGGGGGCGGGCATGATCCATCCGCAGCTGGCGACCATGCTGGTGTATTTGTTTACCGACGTGGAGGCGAGTCCGCGCGAACTGCGAGTTCTTCTGCGGGCGGCTTGCGATGATTCGCTGAATTGTATGTCGATCGACGGCGACACTTCGACCAACGATACGGTGCTGTTGCTGGCAAGTGGCGCCAGTGGCAGGCGAGTTCAAGATGCCGGGACGCGGAAGAAGTTTTCCGAGGCTTTGAATGCGGTATGCGAGTCTCTTGCCGAGCAGATCATCAGCGACGGTGAAGGGGTGGGGCACGTGATTCGCATGTATGTGGAGGAGGCGCGCAGCCGGGAGGAGGCGTTGATGGTGGCGCGCACGATTGCTCACTCGCTGCTGGTGAAGACGGCATGGGCAGGCGCGGATCCGAATTGGGGGCGCATACTTGCGGCGGCCGGGAGATGCGGCTTGCCGCTGGATCCGTCACTGATTCAGATATGGATTGGCAGGCAGAAAGTGTGCCGCAATGGAGTCGCCTGCAGGTTTAGCGAAGAACAAGCTCATCGTGATCTGGCGCAACTGGAATGCGATATTCGCGTACAACTAGGACGCGGGCGGTACGGCTTGCGATTTCTTACTACGGATCTCACTGCCGAGTATGTGCGTATTAATGCGGACTACTCTACCTAAAGCTTTAGACGGGACAAGCCCAGTCTCTTTACGGGCTAGAAGGTGAACTGGGCCTGCAATTCGATTTTGCGATTGGCTGCCTGGCTGGAGAATGCTCCGCCGGCCAGGGCGATCGACTCTTCAAAGTTGGGCGAGGTCAGGACTCCAGTAGGAGTGGCGGCGTTCACCTTGTTCAGAACATTCCGCGCATTCACGCTGAACGTGAGGCTGTAGCGCCGGTTGGTTGCCGGTGCACCGCCGAAACCTCCGGGTCCGCGTCCGCCAAAGCCAACGGTACCGCCGCCACCACCACCACCGCGACCACCGGCGCCCCCACCTCCTCCACCGCCCGGTTGAGGGGTTCTTGCCCCAGTCTCCGGGCCGAAGCCGAAGGTTTTTGCCAGCCGCAAATTCAAGGTGAAGAGGGAGGGGCCGGTCAGATAGTTGACTGGAATTGGAGTGTAAGGAGTGGGCGCTACGGTGAATTGGCAAGCCGCCTTAGTCGGATAGGGGCAGGGACCTGAAGGATTGGGGTTGAAGGCAGGACGATCGTTGAACTGCAAATCATTACTCAAGTCCGGGCCAACGGTAACGTTGTAGGGAGTTCCGGAATTGAAAATCATAAATGGACTCAGACGAAACGCATGGGGCAGGCCGATGGTGCCGCCCATAAAGACGCGATTGCGGATGGCAAAGGAAGCACGGCCATAGTCAAGCAACAAATTGTGCGAATCGGAGGGAAAGTTGCCGGCGCCGGAGGCGTCGCTGTTGGCATAATTCAAGGAGTAGTAACCGAAGAGGGAAAGCTTGGATCCGGCACGGATATTGAAGTTTGTGATCAGCTGGTTCTGCCAGAACACTCCTTCGGAGGCGTATTGATTGACATATGGATTCGGGGCGGGTTGCGTAGGGTACGGATAATCGACGTAGGGAGCATTGGAGACGAGCGAGAGAAACTGGTGTACTCCACGCGAGTTCAGATAAGTCAGCGTAACGTTGGCGATTTTTGTGACCTGCCGCTCCATGCTGAAGGCGCTCTGCAGGATGTAGGACGCATGCAGATTGGGATTGATCTGGTAAATCGTCTGGGGCGCGTCCGATGACGTCGGAGGAGTGGGGTTGGGAGTGAAGATCGGACTGTTCTGAACGAACTGTTGCTGGGTCACGCCGTTCAAGCGGTCGGCATTGAGAATATAACTGCTGGCGAACCGGTCATAGAAAATGCCGAAACCACCGCGCAGAACGGTTTTGGGCGCGCTCTTCCCGCCGCCACCGATGCCCCAGGCAAAGCCGAGGCGCGGACCCCAGTCCCCATGATCATGAATGTCGTTCTGCGTTTCAAAGCGCAGGCCTGCGCTGAGGGTGATGTTGGGACGCCATTTGTAATCATCCTGCACATAGAGTCCGGCATCCACCACGGTGACCGGGACGGTTGGGGCGGTGCCGCTGGGAGATCCATCGATGGAAAGCAGGCTCGGGGTAAGCGCGTTGTAAGCAGCGATGGAGGTAAAGGTGTAGGCGCCGTTGAATCCGGCACTGGAGGTATTGACCTCGTGAACTGCGCGCAAGCGCACGCCGAACTTCAGGAAATTCTTGCCCTGCGAAATTGACGTGTAATTCTGCAGTTCGTAGTGATCCTGGGAGTCGTTTTGCGTTCCCTGGCTGCTGCGTCCGGCGGTGAATGCACCTTGCACGTTGAGGGTCGCAGTGGTGGTGGAGCCATCCGGCAGGGGCTGCAACGGAGTCGTCACGGGACTCTGCGAGCTGCTGTCGTGCAGATATTGGAAGCGGGTTTCATTGACAGCTTTCGCGCCAAGTATCTGCGTATCGCTGATCTGAAGGGTGTGCTCGGTGGAGGTGGTATTGTAGCCAGCCTCGGGCAAGACCGTTCCTCCGACTCCGGCATTGTCCCAGGTGTCACGGTAATACTGGTAGCGTGTGGTCAGGGTGTTGCTGGGGGTGACGGCGTAGTCGACTCGCGGACCAATGTTGGTGCGGGTGCGGGGATTGGAGATGCTTTCGCTCAGGTCGAGGGTGGGCACGTTGACGACCGCAATTTCGTCGATGTTGCGGCGCTGTACGTTGAAGAAGAACGACGATTTCTTATTGATCGGGCCACCGACGTTTCCGTTGTAGATAACGGAGTCATAGGGTTCTTGCGGGGCGTCGCCGAGAAATGGATTGCGCGTGTTCAGGCCGGAGCTGTTGCCTTCCACAGAGAACTGTCCGTGATATTTGTCGGTGCCGGGCTTGGTGAAGATTTCGATTCGACCGTAGCCGAGCTTGTCGTATTCCGCGGAGAATGGGTTTTGATTGATGCGGATCTCGCGGATCGAGGACTTCGGGGGAAGTTGACCAGCGGTGAAGCCATCGATGTAGAGTTGGCCTCCGTCGGGGCCGGCCGAAGGTCCGGCGAGTGCCTGCAAGTCGGCCAGCAGTTCATCGGGATCGTCGGGAAGAGCATCCAGATCTTTGCCGCTGAGGACGATTGCACTGGCATTATTGGCGGGGTTAACGTCGAGCGTCGGACTTTGTCCCTCGACGGTGACTTTTTCTTCCTGCGTCTGGATGTCGAGCGCGATGTTGAATTGAGCGGCTTGACCGGCTGCTACGTTGACGTCGTTCTGGATAAAAACGGCGAATCCCTTGGCGTTGGCCGTGACCGTGTAGTTGCCGGGAGGGAGATTTCCGATTTCATAACTGCCGGTTTTACCGGTAGTGGAGGAATGTGTAGGTCCGCCGGACGCCAAAATGGCGACGGTAGCGCCCGGAACAACAGCGCCCGAGGGATCGGTCACCTGGCCGTGCAAGGATCCGGTGGCTGAGGAGGCATTGGTTTGCGCAGCGCTCGCTGTCGATGAACTCGTGGTTGACTGGGTCGGCGACTGTGCCAACGCGGGGGCGGTCAGGTTGGCAAATGCAGCCAGAACGAGCGTCCCCGAAAGGAGAATCGCCAAAATGAAATCTGACAGATGCTTCAACATGCTTTCTGTTCTTCCTGGTTAATCTTCCTGATTACGAATAACGATCACGAATAGCGATTACGAATAGCAGTTGCGAATCACGAAAGTTGTTTTTACGACTCCTGTGGATGAAGACTCATTGCGGTGCAGCTTCACCTTCTCCGCCGGGCGCGCCGAGCGACCACGGCGACAGGAGCGAGGATGCGCTTCGATTGGGCGCTGCGGTCAGGATGGCATCCACTCCTGCGAGCAGGGTGATGGCGGTTACCATTCCAGAATCTCCTGCCTGGGTCGAGACCATCATGACCGCGTCGCCTTTCTGCAGGTCAGAGAGCTGGGCGTTGGGCAAGCGGCTCAGCATGCGCTGAAAATCCGGAGGACCGCTTCCGCCGGGGCCACGCGGCGCAGGCGATCCTGCTCCAGAATGGCTGCCGCCAGAGGCGGCGGAAGCGCCCTGGGTTCCGGTGGTGTCACGGATCCCGCCTGGGTTTTGGCCGGTGCCATCCTTTGGATCTCCGGCGCCGACGCCAGCAGCCTTTAATCGGGTGGCGATACGTTGCGCCATCTCTGGAGGCAGCTTCTTCATCTGCGAGTCGGCTGAAATTTTCACGACCACGGGACTTTTCGTGATCGCATCCTGCACGGTCATGGAGCTGGCAGCCGCGTCGATTGACTTGATGGTTCCTGCAATATTCCGGAAGGATCCGGAAACAACCTCATCGGCAGCCAATTCAGTGCCTTCGGGGTTGCGAGTTCCGCGCGCGCGCAACTGATCTCCTACTTTGACTTCATCGAGGGACGCGGATTTTGCATCATCGAATTTTACGGAGCCGGGGGCATAACGGCGCAGAACCGTATCCTTGGAAATGAGGATGACGATGTTCCGAGTGGTTCCCAGTCCGCCGGATGAGATAGTGATGGTATCGGCCGCGGGGTCTACTTTGGTGACGAGTCCGCCTACGCCTCGCTTCTGCCAGTCGTCGCGATCGTGCTGCTGCCTGGCGGCCACGTCGGACTGCTTCATGACAATGACTGCGAGCGCGGCGATCGTGTGGGCGTCCCCATTCGTGGTCTGCCCACGCACCAGGACGCGATCTCCGGGCTGCAGGTCTTGTGCCTGAAGGGGAGTCGCGTTTTTCAGATCTTTTTCTCCGGGAGGCACGCGCAGGATTTTTGTTGTGGGAGCGAGCGTAGCCGTTAACTCGCCACCAGATTCAGATGCGATCGTGATCGAATTTGCCTGAAGGCTCTTGATGACTCCAACGGCCTTGGCAACTTGGGTATTGGCCGAATTGCCGGACGGCTGGTCTTGTGCAAGGGCGCCGACGGGCAGGGGCACAATGAGGGCTGCCAGCAGAGTGGCCAGCAGGCATTTTTGAAAGAAAGACGTTGTCAACAGGCACGGCCTGACTGCCGGTGTCGGTCGCAAACATTGCATTCCTCAACTTTAGCATCGCCGGGCGGCCCCTATTTCCAGCTTTACGAAGATTTACCCGGCATTTACGTTGTTTTTACAGCAGCGGGTGGCAACTGTGGATGTGCCGAGGCGCATCCACATCATGAGCGGGTCATGTTAACGTATCTTTAAGTGGCAGAGCTTTTAGAATTCCTATCCAAGAAAAGAATGACTTCTCAGCGTTTCCTCTTCGCGACGACGCTCGCGTGTTTCTTGACTGCGGGGCTCACGGCTCTGACGGCGGCCGGCAACTTTGCGCAAGCGCAGGACGGCTCTGACAAGAAACCAGAGCCGGATGCCACTACAAAGATCTCGGTCGATGTGAAGGTTGTCACGCTGCCGGTGACGGTTCGTGACAAGCATGGCAAGATCGTGCGCGATCTTACGAAAGACGATTTCACGCTGACGGAAGATGGGCGCCCGGAGACGATCAAGTATTTCTCGCAGGATACGAATCTGCCGCTGACCTTAGGTCTTCTGATCGACACCAGCCGCAGTCAAACGAACGTGCTGGACGCGGAGAAAAATGCCAGCCGCAGCTTTCTTGAGCAGATGCTGGTGCAGGAAAAAGACAAGGCTTTTTTACTCCACTTTGACCGTGAAGTGGAGTTGCTGCAGGATTTGACTTCATCGCGTGAAAAGCTGCAAGCGGCGCTCGATTTGATCAAGAGCCCGTCGGATCGCGAGCGCTCGAACGATCCCAACGATCCCTCGAATGCGCCTTCCGGTTCGGGCTCGCATCATGGCGGGGGCACGCAGCTTTATGATGCGGTTTATCTGGCGTCGAACGAATTGATGAAAAAGCAGCCGGGGCGGAAGGCGCTGATTATTCTATCCGACGGCGTCGACCACGGCAGCAAGACGTATTTGGAGGGCGCGATCGAGGCTGCGCAACGTGCCGATACCGTGATCTACTCCATCTATTTCGCGGAGCCTCACCATAACGAAGACCAGCAACCGGGGCACGGAATGGGGCGTGGCGGCGGCTGGCCGGGCGGAGGTGGAGGCGGCTGGCCCGGAGGCGGGGGTGGTGGGTATCCGGGCGGAGGCGGAGGTGGTCGCGGGCCGGGCGGGGGGCAGCGGCATCCGGAGGAGCCGCGCGTCGACGGCAAGAAAATTCTGGAGCGGATCTCGAAAGAAACCGGTGGACGCTTCTTTGAAGTCACAAAGAAGCAAACCGTCGGCCAGATCTATGACAGCATTGTCGAAGAGCTGCGCACCCAGTACAGCATGGGTTATACGCCGGACAAAGACAGCACCGCCTACGGTTATCATCATGTGCAGCTGACGGTGAAGAAACAAGACATGACGGTACAAACTCGCGCCGGGTATTACGCGGATCGCGATAGTGCCGATCATAAGGATTGATCTTCCATCAACGGCATTGCTGAAGCAGGACTCCAACTTGGGTCGCGGCAGCGAGGAAGTCAGTGTTTTCGCCGGTCAACTTTTGTGGCACGCTGAAGAACTCACTCAGCAGGAGGTTGGAGGATGAAGAATCTATTCGAGATTTCGCGGCGTGAATTCGTGACACTAGCCGCGACGGGATTGAGTCTGTCCACGCCACGGAGTTTGGCCGCCCTGGCGGAAAAAGCAGCGGGAGGTTAACCCAAGTCCAACATGAGCGCAGATGAGGCGTTGCACGACCTTCTCGAAGGCAATGGGCGTTTCGTAGCGGGGAAACCTGCGAGTCCGCGGCGCAGTCCCGAAGATTTTCGCGGAGTCGCAGAGGCGCAATATCCCGATGCGGTCATTGTGAGTTGTGCGGATTCACGAGTAGCGCCGGAGATCTTGTTTGATGTGGGTGTGGGCGATATTTTTGTGGTGCGCATAGCCGGCAATGTGGTCAACGGCGCGGGCGTCACGATCAAGGGCAGCGTGGAATACGCGGTTGCCGAATTAAATGTGCCGCTGATCGTGGTGCTCGGGCACAGTGGCTGCGGAGCGGTGAAGGCGGCCATGAAGCACATTGATGCGAAGGATTCGCTGCCGGGCGCGATCAACGGCTTGGTGGAACTCATCAAGCCGGCGGTAGCCCAGAGCAAGGGAATGCCCGGCGACCCGCTGGAAAATGCGGTTCGGAAGAATGTGGAGATCGGCGTTGCATCGCTGCGAGAGCTCGAACCGATCTTGGCGCCCCGAGTGAATGAGGGCAAGCTAAAGGTAGTGGGGGCTGCGTACGACCTACGGACAGGCATGGTGAAGGTGTTGTAGTGCGGAAATTCGCTGAGGCGTTTGCCCCATCTGGGCTGGGGTTACTCCGGCATTTGTGCGGCGAAAAGTCTTACTGGGCGGCAAGTTCGTCGCGCAGCGCTTGCCCGAGTGACGCCCGACGATCCGGCCTCAACTTGGATCCACCCGAGGTTAGGTAGAGGACGTCAATCGCCATCTGGCCTTCGGTTTCGATCAGGGCAATTTCGATGTTGCACTCGTGTTTCGAGACCTGCGAGCACATCCGGTAAAGCAGTCCAGGGCGGTCTTGAGTGATGACCTGCAATAAAGTGCTGTGCTCCGAGCAGTGATCGTCGAATTCAATCTGGGTCGCTATTTTGACCTTGGTGCCGTTCGTTTTTTCCGATTTCAGGCGGTCGCGCAACATACGAGCGACGTCGGCTTCGCCTTTGACTACGCTCGCGATACTTTTTTTCAAGCGCTCCCACTCCTGGAGATTCATCTCCAGGGTGCGAAAACGATCGGTGAAATAGAAAGTATCGGCCACCATGCCGGCGGCGTTGGAAAACGCATTGGCTTTCACGATATTCATTCCCCAGGCGGCGAGGGCTCCGGAAATTGAAGCGAATAAAAAAGGGCGGTCGGTGGTAATCACCGTCAGCTCATACCAGTGACGAATTTGCTTCAGGCTTAGTTGGACGCCATCCTGGCCGAGGTGGGCAGCCATCTCGGCGTGCGCCAGAACGTCGCCGGCGCCGTGAATCCGAAGATAGCGTTGCGGCAAGCCTTCCAGAAAATTGTTGATCTTCTTTCCCGCAACCGGGGCCAGCGACTGCAGGTGGGCAAGACTGGAATCGTGATCGCTGGTGTGAACGCGCGCATCGGCGCTACGGCTCAAATAATTCGCACAGGCGATATACAGTTGCCAGAGATTGTCGGCCTTCCAGGGCGTCATAGCCTCGGGATTGACGGCCTTGATATCGGCATAGGTCAACAGGCAAAGCATCTTGAGCCGTTCGGGCGCTCCCACTCTTTCGGCGAACGATCTGACATTCGCGGGGTCGAAGATGTCGCGCCGCATCGCCGCCGACATTTCGAGATGACTGGCGACCAGATAATGCACGGTATCGCGATCGACAGGATCGAGATCGAGCCGGTCGGTGCAACTGTCGGTGAGCTGCACGCTGATTTCAACGTGACTATCGCTGGGCACGGCTTTGCCGGAGTCATGCAGCAGCAACGCCAGGTAAAGCAGTTCCGGTTGTTCGAGTTCGCCGAGCAGCCCGGCGAAGCGCTGATCCCATTCGGACTTCGATTCCTGCAGACGATGGAGCGTCTCGATGGCCAGAAAGGAGTGCTCATCCACGGTGTAGCGATGGTAGAAATCGCGCACCACGAGCGCCTCGATGCCTTTGAGTTCGGGCAGGAGAAGGGCGAGCAGGCGAAGCGCATTCATGGCGCGCAAGGCGTCGGCGGCATAAGGCTGCACCAGGGTTTCCTGGAGGTAGAGCCACAACTCGGCGCCTCGGGGAGGCGTCGCCGCAAGCGCAGGGAGCGCCTGCTCGACCTTGTATTCGGTGGTCGTGCTCAACTTGAGGCCATGCTCGGCCATGAAGTGAAAAAGCCGGAGCAGCATCTCGGGATCGCGAAGGCCACCTGAGGGCTCCTGTTGCTTGGGTTGCTTCAAAAAAATCAGGCCATCGACGACCGAAAAATCGTTGCTTGCGACCTTCGACCGCCAGCCCTGAAATTGACGGTGCAGCGACGACCATGCCGCAGGAATTTCCTCGAGCAATTGATTGCAGACACGATGGACGTTACGCACGTGACCGAAGTAAACGCGCATCCAGTCGGCGGCGTCCGAGATCTCGGCATCGTTGGCGCCGATTTTTCGAGCCGCGGCTTCGTCCTGCGCTTCCCAAGTGAGGCTGTTGTCGTGACGGCGGTGACGGAAGTGCAGAAAGCAGCGCACGGACATTTGGAAATCGAGGGCTGCGTCGAGCGTGCGTCGTGAGGAAACGGGAAGCAGGGTGGTGGTGTCCGGCCACACCTTCAATTTTTCCATGGCGGAAATCAACGCCAGCCAATGAGCGACGTTATAGTCGCGCAGGCCGCCGGGGCCATCTTTGACGTTCGGTTCAAGGTGGAAGACCGTGTTGCCGAACTTGTGATGACGGGCGCGGGTCAGCTCCGCCAAGTTCTGAATCAGGCTCTGACAATCCTTCGCGACCAGACGGGGAACGGCCTTATCGCGGAGGCGCGTGAAAAGGTCGCGATCGCCAGCGAGGAAGCGGCAGTCGAGGAGCGAAATGGCAAATTCCACATTGTCGGGGTCGAGGCGTTCGCACTCGGACAAGTTTCGCGTGGCCGGACTCAGTTTGAGGCGCAGATCCCAAAGTTCCTGCGAAAAACGACGAATGGGATCTTTGTATTCATTTTCGGAGCTGCCGGCATACAGAAAAAGCAGATCGATGTCGGAGTGAGGAAAGAGCCAGCCGCGTCCGAATCCGCCGGTGGCAACCAGGGCAAAGTTTTTGTGCGCTGGGGGATCGGCGAGCGGAGTTCCGGCGGTCGCAACCCCACCGAACATCTCGTTCCAGAGCCGCTGAACCATCGAATCGACCAGCGCGGTACGTCTGGAGAGCGCGGTGCGGCCATCGCCGATGAGGGCAAATTCCTGTTCAATGGCTGCGGATTCGCGGGCGTAAAGCTCGGACAACTCGCTGCGCACGGTGGCCACGGTGGTCATTTCGATGACATTCTCCCCACGAAGTGCTTGAGGTTTCAGTTGTCAGGTTTCAGGAAATCGTTGGCGGCTCGGCGTCTCCTGAGACCTGACAATTGTCCTGCTACAAGGGGGATGTCCAATTTTTGTCGAACTGCCGCATTGACCTGTCCTGGTTAGAGCACACTCTCGCCGCGTTCGTCGTTGCGAATTCGAATCGCCTCGTCGATGCGGGAAAGAAAAATCTTTCCGTCTCCGATCTTTCCGGTGCGGGCGGCGGCGGCGATCGCCTGCACGACCTTTTCGGCCATCTCGTCGCCCACAACGATCTCGAGTTTCACTTTTGGAATCAAGTCCACCGTGTACTCGCGTCCGCGGTAAAACTCGGTGTGCCCTTTCTGCCGGCCGTGTCCTCGGGCCTCAAACACCGTCATACCTTCAACCCCAACCTCGTGTAATGCGTCTTTGACGCCCTCGAGTTTGGAAACCTGAATAATTGCTTCAACCTTTGTCATGGTTCTCCGTTCCCAGGGATCTCGTACGGTTGCTCGCCTTTATCACGGACATGATAACAATAGTCGCTCGGCCGCGTTTTGCGGAAATCGAAACTATTTATGTCGCTGATTGGAAATCCTTATGTGCTTGAGACCGATGTGCAGAGACCGATCGAGAATGGCTGAGATCGGGCGCTCTGCCGAGTTGCTGTGCGGGGAGGATGAGGGCAGCAAACCGGGGCAAGCCCGCCTGCGCTGCCGTTGGGAGGTTGCCCTCCAATTGACGGCGGAGGGGTTTGTGCGGTTGGATGGAGGTGCGTGACACCTGCGTCTACGATTCTCGATTCAGACTCGCGGCGGTTTAATCGCCTCGATGCGGTCTGGCTAGCGATCTGGCTGATCTTTCTCGCCATACTCGCCGTGCTCCCTCCCCTATTCGAATGGCACAAGCAGTTGATTCTGCTTGCGATTGGCATTGTGCAGCTTCTTGAGAGCAGGCTGATTTCTCACTTCCCGACGCGCGGGGTTTCCTACGTAATCATCCTGAAGATTTTGCTGGCGACCCTGCTCATCGACCATACCGGCGAGGTGGGGATCAACAGCAGTTACTATCCTATTTATTACCTTCCGGTGGTGACCGCGGCGCTCTACTGCGGGACTTGGCTGACGCTGCTCTGGACGTTGGTTGCCTCTGCCGCTTACTGCTCGTACCTGTATCCGGCGATGCAGGAATACGAATTGACTCCCGAGGCCTTCGGATTACTAGCGCTGCGCATTCTGTTTTTCTTTCTCGCGGCGATGGTGGTGAACCGTTTCGCGCAGCAGAGTCAGCATCAGACTCAGCTCTATCGCGAACTCGCGGAACGACTCGCCGAAACGAATCGCAGACTCGAACATGCCCAGGCCGAGGCTCGGCGCTCGGAACGACTGGCTGCTCTCGGCCAGTTATCGGCTGGGTTGGCGCATGAGATTCGCAATCCTCTGGGAGTGATCAAGGGCTCGGCTGAAATGCTGACGCAGAAATTGCAGGCGTCCGACGAATTGGCGCGCGAGTTGGCAGGGTACATTTCGACGGAGGTGAACCGGCTGAGCGCATTGGTCACGGAGTTTCTTGACTTTGCCCGTCCGCTGCACGCGCAACCGCATCCGGCGGACCTGACGGCCCTGCTCGATCGGGTGCTACAGGTAGTTGCCGGGCGATTCGCCGGTAAGTCGAAGGTGAGGGTCGAAACCAGTTACGAGAGCGGATTGCCGCTGGTTCCGCTGGACGAAAGTTTGTGCGAACAGGCATTTCTCAACCTGGTGCAGAATGCGTATGAAGCGATGGAAGAGAAAGAGGAGGGCAGGTTGCGGGTGGATGTTCGCCTGGCCACGAAGGAGGATCGGCCTGGAGTAGAACTTCGCATCGCCGACAATGGACCCGGCGTGCCTGAAGAACTGCGCGAAGAAATTTTCAATCCGTTTGTGACCACCAAGAAAACTGGTGTGGGGCTCGGACTTTCTATCGTTTCGAAAATTATCGATGGTCATCAGGGATCGATTCGTGTGGAGAACGCGCTCGAGGGCGGAGCCGTGTTCACGCTATTCTTTCCACTGGAGGAGACAAGTGAAGTAGCGGGCGCCGAACTGCACTCGGCGGGGGCAGGGGAGGGAGGGAGTCCTCACGCGAACTGACCGATACGAGCCAACCGATGCCTACCATTCTTATTATCGAAGACGAAGCGAAGATGCGGCGGTTGCTGGAGCTGAACCTTGGCGAAGAGGGATTCAAAACGCTTTCGGCTGGCGACGCTGAAGCGGGGTTGAAGTTGCTCGCCTCGGAACCGGTTCATCTGGTGCTTACCGACCTCAAATTGCCGGGCATGAATGGACTCGAATTTCTGCAAACGGCGAAGCAGCAAAATCCGGCGTTACCGATTGTTGTGATGACCGCATTCGGATCGGTTGAAACCGCGGTTGAAGCCATGAAGGCAGGCGCCAGTGACTACGTCCTGAAGCCATTCTCGCTGGCGGAAATGCGGATGGTGGTACATAAAGAGCTGGATAACTCGCGACTTCGGGAGGAGAATCGGTCGCTGCGCGAGGCTCTAGGCCAGAAGTACAGCCATCCCAACATCGTTGCGATCAGTCCTAAGATGCAGGAGGTGCTGGCGACGGTTGAACGGGTTGCGCCTACGAACTCCACGGTTCTGTTGGGGGGCGAGAGCGGAGTGGGGAAAGACCTCATTGCGCGCGCTATTCATGAAAAGTCGCGGCGCGCCGGTGGGCCGTTTATCAAGATCAACAGCACTGCGATTCCGGAGAACTTATTGGAGAGCGAGCTTTTCGGCTACGAAAAAGGAGCTTTCACGGGAGCCACGACGACTAAGCCGGGCAAGTTTGAACTTGCGGACAAAGGCACGCTCTTTCTTGACGAGATTGGAGACGTGCCCGCGGTGATCCAGGTCAAGCTTCTCCGCGTGTTGCAGGAGCGGGAGTTCGAGCGGTTGGGGGGAACGCGCACCATCAAAGTCGACGTTCGGCTGCTGGCTGCCACCAACCGTGACTTGCGCGCGGCGCTGGAAGACGGAACGTTCCGCGAAGACCTTTATTACAGGCTTAACGTAGTGCCCATCGATATTCCGCCGCTGCGCGAGCATAAAGAAGATGTTCCGGGACTGGCAAATCTTTTCCTGGCGCGTTTCGCCAAGGATTCCGGGAGATCGGAAGCCATTACCGGGATTTCTTCCGCGGCGATGCAGCTTCTGGTTGCGCATTATTGGCCGGGCAATGTGCGGGAATTGCAGAACGTAATCGAGCGGGCGTGCGCACTCGCCACCGGAGATGAGCTGCAAGCGAGCGATATCCAACTTGATACGCCGCGCAATCGCAATGTTGCTTCGTCTGACAGATTCCTTCCCGACGGCATGACGCTGGATCAGTGGGAGGATGAAATGATTCGCGAAGCTCTTAAACGGGCGGGGGGAAATAAGTCGCAAGCTGCGCGCTTGCTGGGGCTGTCGCGGAACGCGCTACGGTATCGATTGTCGAAGATTGGCATAGACGACGACGATGGGGAGTAAAGGCGGCGGCCTGACCGACTCAAGTCGCCGATGGAATCGAATTCGTTATCGCAGCGCTGAAGCGCAGCGCCACCCCAAGGAAAAGTGCAACTTCGCGTCGTACGGAATCGCTTGGGAATTTCTTCCGCAGACCGGCGCTAACCCAGTTCTTGGAGATCAGAGTTTTGGAAATCGGGGAGCGTTTGAGACGAGGGCAGACTCCGTCTCCACTGGGGACTTATCATTTCAACAAGACTGGCCGAAAACCACCACCCTGGTTGAACCGGGCCACCGGCACCCTGCCGTCGCGCTTTCGTTCACGCCAGCCAGCTTCTCTTAAGTTGATAAAAATCAATTGTTTACGTGAATACTCATTCTTGTCAGGAGTTGGCATGCCACATGCATTGTTACAGGCATAGGCTGTGTCTCGCAAAGGTGGAGGGTAGTGATGAAGTTCAAATTCATAGCGGCAATTCTTGGAGTGATGATGGCGATCCCAGTCGCCGTTATGGCTCAGAATCAGGACGGCCAGGCTCCGGATCAGGATTCGAAGCCGTCGCCCAATATTCAAATGCAGAGTCCGAACGACCAAGGGCCTATGGATCAGGATCAGGCTCAGGAAGCGGATGCCCAGGCGCGGCGGGATGCGGCGAACGGGAATCCAGGGGATCAACGGGCGATGAGTCAGGGGCCGATGGACCCGGGATCGAGCGACGCCAACTCCGCCGATCCGAGTTACAACACGCCGGCGCCGGAGGAGAAGAATGGCGTGGCCCGCGTGAGTCTGATTCATGGCGACGTATCGACGCAGCGCGGCGACTCGAAGGATTGGTCGGCGGCGGTGTTGAATGCTCCCGTGCTGGCGGGTGACCGGATTTCTACCGGAGACAAGGCGAGGACTGAACTGGAACTCGACTATGCCAACACGCTTCGGCTGGCCGAGCACAGCCAGGCGAACCTGGTGCAGCTCACGCGCTCGCAGATCCAGATTCAACTTGGACATGGCATGGCGAACTACACGGTATTCAAAGGTAGCGATGCCGACGCTGAAATCGATACTCCCAACGTAGCCATTCGCACCGAGCGGCGCGAATCGAGCTTTCGCATTCTGGTTACGGCGGACGATCACACGGAAATTCTGGTACGGAAGGGCGAAATCGAAGTGACCACTCCGCAGGGCGGTACGCGGGTGGGACAGAACCAGTTCATCACCATTCAAGGTACGGGTGCAGACGAGCAGTACAAGATTGGGGAAGCGCCCACGCGCGACGACTTTGACCAGTGGAACAGCGATCGCGACAACATGATCCGCAACTCGGAAGGGCGCAAGCAAACCAACGATTATTACGTGGGCACGGAGAATCTTGATGGGCACGGCACCTGGTCGGAGGTTCCGGATTACGGTCAGGTGTGGCGTCCGACCGTGCCACCGGATTGGGCTCCTTACCGCAACGGGCGCTGGGTTTATGAACCTTATTGGGGATGGACCTGGGTTTCCTACGATGATTGGGGCTGGGCTCCTTATCACTACGGCCGCTGGATGTATGTGAACGGAGGTTGGGGATGGTGGCCGGGTCCGGCGTACGGGTATCCGTACTATCGTCCGATCTGGGCTCCGGCCTATGTTTCGTTCTTTGGCTTCGGCGCGGGGTTTGGCTTCGGAGTCGGATTTGGCTTCGGATTTGGCGGCTCCATCGGTTGGCTGCCGCTCGGTCCGTGTGACCACTTCCACCCGTGGTATGGACGCTACGGCGGGCGCTATGGCGCGGCGGGTTGGGGTTCTTACAATCGCGGAGGGTTTGCGGCGTTGCACTCCGGCACGCAGTTTTCGAACGTGAACCTGGCGATGCATAACGCAAATTTCCATGGCGCGACATCGGTTTCAGGTCGCGAGTTTGGCACCGGGCACATGAACGCGACGGCGATGAGCCACGCGCAATTGCAGAATGCGCACTTCAGCACGGGCAGATTGCCGGTGACTCCGAGCCGGGAGAGTTTCTCGGCGAGCGGACGTGCGGCGGCGGCTTCGACGACGCGGAACGTGTCGGCGAATCAGCACTTCTTCTCGACGCACGGCACGACGGTGAGCGGGTCGAACCGGTCGATGGGAACATCGATGGGGACCATGAGCGCCGGCACAAATCACACGGCGGAGCGCTCGAGCGTGGGTTCGGAACGAGGTTCGGAGATACGCAGCAATTCGAATTCGGGATCGAGACCGAGTACTTCGAGCGCGTCACAGTCTACGTCACATTCGACGGGCAGCAATGGCGGCTGGCAGAAGTTTACGCCGATGCCGGCGCGTTCATCCTCAGAAGCTGGCAGAGCGGAGGCGGGCCGGTCGGGATCGAGTGGATATGAGGCAGGCCGCGGCGGCGAATCGATGGCCCGCGGCGGTGGTCCGGAAGAGCGCGGTTCATATGGGTCGCGCAGTTCGACTCCGGAGGGTCGGGGCTATAGTTCGGGGAGCCGTGGCTACAGCGGGTCGGCTCGTCCTCCGCTGAATATGAGGCAGCCTATCGTCACGCCACGTTCTTACGGTGGCAGCCCTTATGGCGGAAGGTCAGTTCCGAGTTACGGCGGCAGTCATTCGGCACCGAGTTATGGTGGCGGGCATTCCGCACCGAGCAGTCATGGCGGCGGAGCGCCGCACGGTGGCGGGTCACCGCACGGCGGTGGCGGCGGGTCGCATGGCGGCGGCGGTGGCAGGCATGGACGGTAAGAGTTCGCTGGATGGTTCTCCAGCGTAGATTGCAACATAGCAGCACTCTACCCAGCAGTGGGACGCGCTCTTGGCGCGTTTCACTGCTTTTTTCTTAACCGCGGCGCTGCCTCGAGATTGATTTCGTAATCTGTAAGCTGCTGGAAACTGGCGGAAGCGTGTGCGAGTCGAATCCGCCAAACAAACGCCGTAGTGAGGAACGGGGTCAATACTCCCATGGCGAAAGGTATCCCGTGCCGGTAGATTCGCAGGGCCCGCCGCTGACGGTGTAGTTCCCACTAATCAAACCGTCGGAGTCCGCCGTCGCGAGAAAAGCGATGGTGCCATTGTCAGTCTCGATTTCCAAGGTCACGGACGTGCCCAGGATGAAGCTTGCAGAGGGAAACGTTCCCGACGTGATCGTCCCGGACTTAAAGCAGGCGCCGTCGAAAGTGATTGTTCCGGTGAGGCCAAAGCTGCCCTCAGAACTGGCGCCATCCTGAGCTAGCTGGGCTGACATTTGGATAGTTGTTCCCCCCGCAGTCGTTAAGTTGCCGGCCCAGTTGCCTGCGATTGAACCCACACTGAAGCCCGTGACGTTTCCTTGGTCGCCGTTGGCGCACCCACCGTTGATGGCATACGTCCCGGTTTTCAGCGTATCGGGGAAATTGGCTTTGATGGTGATGTTCCCGGCGAAAGTAATAACCTGTCCATCAACAGGCGCAGAGGCCAGGGAGACATTGCCATCAGTCAGGGTACCAGAGAGGCCGATGACATTCTGCTGATCAAAACAACTCCCACCGGCCACATGCACTGCGCCGCTTACCGAACGGCCGGATTGATCGATACTGCCAGCAATCGTCAAAGCGGGCATCCCCGCAGTGGACGTCGTGCTGAATTGCCAATTGCCTGAAATGTTCTGGCCCGGCGCTGGTGGACCTGAAGTTCTTTGTTCCCCTCCGCACCCACAGAGAAGAACGAGGGCTGAAAGCAGCCATAAAGTTCTCGCCGAGTGTTTCATGGAACTCCTCCCTGCCCTGACTCCTACTAATGGGACATTTCCTGCTGGAACTAACGCTGCAGGGTGCCGCTGACAACCGTGTTCGCGTCCGTCTCAACGGCCAGCATTTCGTTCCCGCCGTTCACAACCACGAGGTGGAAGTGCATTTCGGGGAGCCCCTTCGGCGTTATGGTAGCCCTGCCCCTGCAGTCCGCGCCGACCTTGTAAGAACCGGTGACGGGCTCGAACGTTAGGAACGTGCCATCCTCGCTACTCGCTACGCGTCCGCTTATCACTCCTTCTCCAGAAGGGTTGACCGTTAATTTCAACTCGCCGATGAAAGCCACCGCTCCCGTTGCGAGGAAGACGCCCGTTGTTTCAAACCCAAAACGACCCTTAACTCCGGCATTGGTGCAGGTCGGGGGGCCCTGCTTCACGGCGAATCCCTCCGCAAAAAGGTGAAGGGCCAAAAACCCTGTTGACGTAACCACAATTGAGAAGGGGCTGCCTTCCGTGGGTGTACCCGTGCCGGTGCAGCTCGAGGCGATTGTGTAGGTTCCGGTGACAGGCTCGGTGACGATCACGCCGTCATGGGATGCTGTCTGCTCTCCAGTAAATGTGCCTGTGGTTGAGTCAAACGTGATCTGGGTCACGGCGGCGGAGGTAGAAGCGCCGTTGCTATCTGTGCCGTCGTGCAGAAACCCGTAGGTACCACTCAGAGAAGCGTTTGAACAAGTCGCCGCCCAGGCAGCAGAACTGAGTCCAAAGCTGGCAAGAACGATCATTCCAGCGATGCGAAACGCTTTGGAAATCATGGTGCTCTCCTCTTCCCCTACTGAGACAATCGAAAACGACAGGCAAAAGGCGACAAGGCAGCGAAAAGAATTATTCGCCACGAATCCGTCCGAACCTGAGCGACTCAGTTGACGAAAAATCTCTTTAACGCTCATTGACGGGGTTTTGAGTGTGGATTGACAGACGTTTGCCAGCGGCAGGCAGTTCACGACTTATCACGTTTTTGTCACTTCAGACTGACCTGCGGTGATAAATTCTC
>Ga0074044_10000444_pt1 | contig 40747 bp, 35 predicted proteins | sample BogForMeECP23OM1_FD_94443 | JGI IMG/M metagenome (GOLD analysis project Ga0074044, IMG submission 94443) | Bog forest soil microbial communities from Calvert Island, British Columbia, Canada - Bog Forest MetaG ECP23OM1 | ecosystem: Environmental > Terrestrial > Soil > Wetlands ...
AATCGTTTGGAGTTCGTCGATGAAGCGGGTCCGGGAGACTTCGTCTACGTTCCTCCTTACGTTCCTCATCAGGAGCTGAACGCGCGCAAAGACCAGCCGGTGGAAGCGGTGATCGTGCGCAGTGGTCAGGAGCCAATCGTCGTCAATTTGGATATTCCAAGCCCGGAAGACGCCCCGGACGATCCACAAGACGATCCGTTTCACTCCGCGCCGGGGAAGAGCTGAGCATTGCAGTTTTTAAGGCGAAAGGAAATTCCCTTCTTCCCCCGTTGACCGGTTGCGAGAGTAAATGCCCCGCTTTGCTGTCAATCCGCCGCCGCAGCGATCTCTCGCAGTCCGGCCTTCAGATCCGCGGCCAGCAGTTGGTGGAACAAATGTTCACCTGCCTCGCGCCGTACTGATAGTCTTCCCGCGCCATACGAACGCGACTTCAATCCACGCTGCACGGCCTCGCAGATTCCCAGGTCTTCGTCCTGAACGCGAGCTCCGACCGCAACGCTCTGCTGGTTGTATTCGCGATGTGCCACGCTCACGTCGGCAAAATAAAAATCGAAAATCACGCGGCAGTGATCCACGTCCACAGGCAACACCAGGTTTGTGTCCATGTAGCCTTCATAGCAATTGATCATCAGGTTCGGATACTGCCAGAAATACCACGCCCGATCGCCTTTGCGGGTTGCTCCAATAGCCACATCCTCATAAGAAGCCACCATCGGACTTGACTGGAGACAATACCGGTCTTCGTTCTCGATCGTGTATTGCTTGTAATCGAGCACCGAGCTCAAACCTTTGTGCAGATGGGGAACGTGATATCCGCCGTCAAGATAATTGTCGATAAACACCTTCCAGTTGCAATGAATGTCATAGACGCGGCTATCGAAGTAGTGCAGCTTGCTCACATTGAGGGGCGCAATTCGCTTCACCAGCCCGCCAAGAAAATCTCGCAGCGGCACGGCTTCCGGATCTAGATTTACGAATACGAACTTTTCCCAGATCTCGGCTCGCACAGGAACCAACCCATTCTGTTGGCGATCAAAGTTCTTCACCCCATCGAACTCCGGCATCCCTTTCAGCGACCCGTCCAATCCATAATTCCAGCCGTGATAAGGACAATGCAGCCGGGAAGCCTGGCCACAAGATTCGGTTACCACTGCGGCCGCGTGATGGCGGCACACGTTGTAGAAGCCGCGTAATAGGCCATCGTTGCCGCGCACGACAACGATAGGCTCTCCCGCCACATTCGCCGTCACGAACTGGCCGGGTGCTTCCACCTGCTCGACACGTCCGACCATCTGCCAGGTCTTGCTGAAGACTGTGCCAGCTTCAAGCTCGGCAATCCGCGGATCCACATACCATGGCGCAGGGATGGTCGACGCTTCCGGCAGTGGTGCATTCGCGTCGTATGCAGCGAGAATGTTTTTCAATGCATTTTGCGGAATCATTGTTATCCAACCGAAAGGCCTCATGCAGCGTAAAAGGACAAATCCCTCGGCGGCTGAAGCCGCAAATTTAAGGGACATGTGCGGCATGACTGAAGTCATGCCCTCCTAAAACCTGCCGATTTCTCCACAGCAAAGCGAGAGCCGCTCCGGGAACCCACTCAGGCGGATGTCTTAATAGGGTTGTCTTTCGGTTCTGTCCCGATTGCCCGGCTCAACACATCCAAGAATTGTGCGATCCGTGCCTCTTTTTTCTCCGCGGAGTCGCCCTGCCGCCGAAACAATCCCGGATCAAGCTCCTCGATCAGAAGAGCATCCTGGAAGCGTTCCACAACCCAATCAAGCATCGACACGCCCATTTCAATATCCAGATCCTGGCGGAGTTCGCCGCGTTCCAGTCCGAAGCGCACGAAATCCACGCGTCCATAAGGATCTTCGGCGATCAGGAAGCGGTTGATTTCGCGTCGTAAGGCCAAGTCCGTGCCGTACTGACCAAGCAGATAGACCCGGTAGGGAATCCAGTCTTCGCGCAGCATGTGCTCGGTGCGCACCAGCCAGTAGTACAAGACTCCGAAGAAACCGCTTTCGCGCACTTCGGCAGGCACGTTCAAATATGGCGAGAACGAACGCGCCGCTTTTTTGTAGCACTCGAAAAACAAGCCATCCTTGCTGCCGAAGTGCTGGAAAATCGAGCCCTTGGCAATGCCCAAACCCGCGGCAATGTCTCCCACCCGGGCGGCGTGGTAACCCTGTTCGGCAAAATGGCGCATGGCTGCATCGACAATCTTGGCCCGCTTGTCATCGGAGCGTGGCCGCGGGGGCAGGTTTCGATATCGAGGGGGAGAGATAAGGCTGCTGCTGATGCCGCTCATAGGTTGACCTCAAGTCATGGCAATGTACTCAATAAATCGTTTAAATACAACTGGATTTTTCCCATGCCAGATGCTGCCTGGTTTGCGCGACACCAGGCCTGGGTGACCAGCGGGCACGCAGCCTCGTTCAAACCAGTCTCGACCAAGGTTCGGGTCCAAAAAGAAGCGTCGAGAGAAAGGATGACCGGAATCCTTGCAGAGATTAGCTACGGAGGAAAAACAGCTCACGGAAGGAAATAACATTGGAGGTCCCGTGCGGGACCTCCTGCCGGAAACGGGCCAGCAGCGGATCACCCGTTTGCGTTTGCAACATCCTATTGCAGGGCGCAATGGCAATTGTCAAAGGAGCATCACGAAATTGTCATTTTCTTGTTACATAGATCCGGCCAGCCGCGAAGCATTGCCGGGTACGTCGCGAGCTGACACTCAGTGTCGTTCATAGCTCGGACTATCGGGAAGGGGTGGCGGATAGTCACGCCCGTACAGGTTTGTGTGCCCTGGTGGCATGTTGGTGGCGGGAAGACGCATGGCTCCTAGACTTGAAGCATCCTGGGAAATGGTGACCTCCCGGGTGAGGCTGTTCAATTCCTCGGGCAGCGTGTCTTCATACCAGATTCTCAGCGTATAGCGGCCAGAGGGCACGTGCGGAATGGCTACCCTGCCGTGCGTGTCCGAAATTGCGTAATAAGGACTGCTCACGGCAATCACGACCGCACTCATTTCCGAATGGATGTTGCAGAAGATATAAGAAACGCCGGGCTTGTCAAAAACAACGTTGCGCGTGCTGCCTGCTTCATAGAGGCCGAGATCGAAGCGCTTGCCCTCAAAAAGCGAAAACACGTTGTGAAAAAAGGGATCCCGATTGGGAAACTCCACTGACGAACCGACAGGCACGACTAGTACATGGGGTTCGAAACTCTTGTTCCTCTGGACCAAGCGCGGCCGCTCGGAGCCCTGAGTGGTGGGCAAACTGACAGGCGTTGCACTTCCAACCGGAGTCAGCCAGAGCACCACGTTACCCGCTCTATGCGGCTTGCTCTTTTTCCCGCTATTCACCAACGCGACATCCGCGGTCACGGTGACGTCCTGCGCACAGGCCAAGCCGCCGCAAACTATCAGCACACACATCCAACAAGCGGTTGCAGTTTTTGCAATCAAAATAAAATTCCCATCATCAGATTGAACTGGTCGGCGCTGTTGCTAACATCGTTGAGCTCAAACGATCGCAAGCGCCCGTACTCGGCAGAAAACAGCAGACTGGAGCGCGGCCGAAACACGAAGTTCACCAGACCTCCCCGATTTTGCACTAATATCGGATTGCCAGCGGCCCGCACTTCCGCAGCCGTCGGATTGTCGACCCCAGCCGCGACATTGAACTCCAGCGTATTCGTGGCCTTAAATTTCAGCTGCGACCACCCTCCGATGGTGTCGAGGCCGCGCACCGGGGTATAAGGCAAATTTGGATTGCCTTCATATACCACGCTCTGGCTAATGCCCCCGCCAATCCCGCCAATTGCCCGCCCACGAAAGAACTCGCCCGTGAAAAGCACGCGCGGGGCGAGCGGAATCTGCCAGTCTGCCATACCCGCCCAGCCGTCGACGTTGTCGGAAGACCAGTTCTGGCGGCTGTAGTAGCCGGCTGCGCCAAAGCTTAGCGGCTGACCAAATAGAGTGTGCGTCCATGATGTGCGCAGAGCATAAGCCGGTTGCCGTGAAAGCTCTCCCGGTCCCGGCACGCGAAAATACGAATTGCCCGGAAACTCGCCAGTGAGGTTGTCCATAATACCGCCTTGAATCATGATGTTCTGATCCGAGGAAATTTCGAATCGATGCTCCACTCGCACTTGGGGAGTCCACGCCCACAGGTTCCCGGCATAGGTAAGAGCTGGGACTGCGACAGACGCAAAAGAGGTGGGTGAAAGCGGCGAAAAGAAACTATTATCCTGTCCCACTACCACCGAAGTGTCTTTCCAATCCAACCGCATGCTGGCGGTACGTAAGCGGAAAATTCCGGAGTTGACTCCGTTCCATGTATTGGGATATCCACCGGCAAAGTCAGCCTGCAGATTGCCGGAAGTCTTCGCCCCCGCCAGTGTCGGTCCGAAAACCTCCAGGCCAATTTGCGACTGCCGCATGGTTGCGCCAAAGCTTCCCGTCCCGGTGCTTGGTCCGGTCACGAAATTGGGAAAATCCTCGTTGTTAATCGCCCCATGAGTGTTGAAGAGATTCAAGAGCACGATGCCGGAAAGGCGGACGCGATATTTGGATGCGCTTTCGAGTTTGGTTTGATACTGATCGTCGATCTTACTATTCATCAGTTGCGTCGACTCTTCGAGCGATGCCACACGTTCTTGCACCGGCGCCGTTTGGTTTGCTCCCGACTGCGCAGTTTGGGGAGGAGCAGGGTCAGCGTTGGCCGACGGCGCCGATGAGTACGAATCCCCTGGCGGTGGAACGACTGCGGCGGACGAGCTGCGGGCCGTCTGCAACTCATGTCGTAATGCCGCATTCTCGGCGCGGTATTGTTCAGTCTCCGTGCGCATCTCCGCCACCGCTGAGCGCAATTCCTTGACCTGTTGTTGAAGCTCGTGAATCGCGGCCGCAGTCGAATCGCTTTGGGAAGATGCCGTAGCGGGTGTTAATTGCTGTGACCAGCCGGAGATACTGCCCAGCAGCAGAAGCAACCCGGCCCAGCTTGCTCGGCGCATCCCATGAGGCAAACTATTCCCCTGCTTCACAAATCGCCCTCCCCCGAAGACTGTGGCAGTCCGTTGAACGATGTCTAGTGAACTTGCGAGACGGTCTTGGACTAAATTGCGCGCCCCACTCCCGAACGGGAAATCTTACTCCGACTGCATCCTTTTTGCTCGGGCCAGCGGTGGCACATGGGGCTGCCCTTCCCCACCACTATCCGAGCTAGATGATGCAACGATGGGCAGGGTTATGCGGAAAACCGTCCCTTCCTCGGACGTCTTCTCTACAATGACATCTCCTCCGTGATCCTGGATGATCTTCTGTACGACGGTCAACCCTAATCCTGTTCCGTTTTCCTTGCCATAGCTGATGAATGGCTCGAAAAGTTTGCCTCGAATCGACTCCGGGATGCCACGGCCATTGTCAGAGAGACGAATCTCCAGTCCCCCAAGGACCTCTCGCAAATCGATATTGATCTGTCCGTCCTGTCCTGCGATCGCCTCACAGGCGTTCAACAGCAAATTGTAAAGAGCGCGTTCCAGTTTCTTGGTGTCGAACCAACCCGTGCTGTTGCCCTCCTGCCGGACCGCAATGCGAACGTTGTGAAAGTGGGGGTGGGTACGCACGGCCTGTACCACGCGTTCGACCGATTCCTTTACGCTGCCATATGTCCGCCGCAAGGATTCCCGGGTGCGCGAGAACTCCAGCAAAGAATCGATCAGATCCGTCATCTGATTAACTGCGATCCGAATCTCCTGGTACAGCTCCTCCCGTTGATCGGTTGACAAGCGGCTTTCGCAGAGGAATTCAGCATTTGCAACGATAGCCGCGAGCGAATGCCGCAGATCATGCGAGACTGAACTGGCCATCCGCCCGATGGTCGCCAATCGCTCCGCATCGATCAACTCCTGTTGCGTCTTCAGCAAGCTGTCCCGCATTCGATTGAAGGCCCGCGTCACCTCGGCAACTTCATCGCCGCCACGCGCGTCCAATTGATAGTGGAAATCGCCTCTGCCCAAAGCCCGCACCCCAGCCACCAGATGCCCCAAGGGACGGGTGAAGGTGTGCGATATGAAAAACACCAAAGCACTGCCGCCAAGAACCGCGGTCAATCCTACAAACAGCAGCAAGCGATTCAAACTGTCGAGAAAAGCCGTAGCCTGATCGTAGGATTTCAGTACGCTCAAGCGCACCGAGGGAGCCTGGTCAGCCGCAAGTTCCAAAGAAGTGGCCAGGAAACGCTCATCGCCCAGTTGTACTTGTTCTGGCTCCGGAATGCCGGGAGCGGAATGCACGATCGGATGCTGCGAAAGTTCGGCTTCATGCGTGGGATCGAGAGTGCTTCTGACAATCGTGTCGCCGTAGTAAAAAGCTACCTGGCTGGCCGCGATCCGGCTCACCTGGGCGGCTACGGTGTCGTCAATTTCGTAACCAATCACCAGAATTCCTAGCAGATTGTTCTCCGCCGCCGGACCCGCGTAGATTGGCTTAAGAAAGACCTGGTACAAATGCTGCGCGCCGAACCACCACTGGCCTGAACCTTCCTGATTCGTCGGACGGTTCAGCGACTGCTGCGCCATCTCCCGCGAAAAGCCCGGCGTCGCCGTGTGCAATGCAACCACTTTGCCGGTTCGGTTCGCTAATACAAATAAGTCGCTGCCCCCCAGTCGCCACAAATCCGTCGATCCGTCCTGGATCGTGGCTTCGTGCTGAGTGGTCATCAGCGCCCGCAGATTAGGGAGGTCCGCGAGTAGCTCGGCCAGGTGTGTCAGCGTGAGCTCGCGTTCGTGGTGGAAGTTCTGGTAAGTCTTAACCGAGTTATGAAGGTCCGCGAAGATGCTCTTCGTTACCTGCGCTTGAACGGTGCGACGCACCAGCAGCAGGCTCGTCCAGGTGAGGCCGGCAGAGATCAACAGCATGGAGAGCAGAAACTTGGTCCGCATCCGAAGTTTCATCACTCTCACCTCTCCCCGCGCCTCAACCCTTCGCTGCCTTGGGAGTCAACGCACAAACTTGTAACCCATGCCATGAACCGTCCGGAAGTGTGTCGGATTGGTCGGATCCTTTTCCAGCTTCTGCCGGAGTTTCAGAATATGATTGTCCACCGTGCGGGTGGATGGATAATTCTGGTAACCCCACACCTCATTCAGTAACTCATCCCGCGAGATTACGCGCTCCGCATTCTGGATCAGAAATTTCAATGTCTTGAATTCCTGGGCGGTAAGCACCACCAGTTCCCCGTTGCGGTTAACTTCCATCTTGGTGAAGTCCACCGAAATTCCATCAAAAGTTACTACATCCCCGGTTCCGGTCCGGACCGTGCGGCGCAACGCGGCTCGCACACGAGCCAGCAACTCCCGAGGGCTGAAAGGCTTGGTGACATAATCGTCCGCACCCAACTCCAGAAGCAATACCTTGTCCGAAACATCGCTGGCCGCGCTTAGAACAATAATCGGAACCGAAGGCGCTTGTTGTTTAATCTCCCGGCAAACATCCCTTCCAGACACGAGTGGCAACCGCAAGTCCAGCACAATCGCGGCCGGCGCCGCCCTGCGAAACGCCTCCAGCGCTGACTTGCCGTCCGCACTGATTTCAATTTCGAATCCTTCGGTCTCGAACAAACGCTTCAGAGCCTTCTGTACGGCATGATCGTCCTCTACCACCAGAATTCGCTCCATCGTGTTCGCCCCCGGACTAAGGTACGGTGATGCCTTCTGCAGAGTAACAGGCGCACGCTGCATCGTATCTCGGGTCGTCTCTACTCGAATCATAGGTGCTCCGGAATTGCTGATTTATCGCATTAACACCAAACAAGCTTACTACCACTACGGCGCGAATCAGCCTGGGGAACAAACTGTTGACAATGTTTTTACAATCCGCAGACAATTGCGGCCTTCAAACCACGCTTTTGCAGCGAACTAACCACTCTTATTCGGGGTTGGTTCTGTATGACCACGCGACTTGCCCGCTATCAGAAACTGGAATCGTTCGAGCACTCTCGATCAAATGGTGCGTGGGCGCGAGGCTGCAAACTGGATCCGTCGCGCCGGCATCACCCGTGATCAGAAAGGCCTGGCAGCGGCAGCCGCCGAAGTCCTCCACCCGGCGCTCGCAGCTTCGACAGGGTTCGGGCATCCATTGTTCACCGCGAAAGCGTTGGAACGCGGCCGACTCCCGCCATATCCACTCGAGCGAATGCTCGCGAACATTGTCAAAGGTCATCCCCGGAATCACACCCGCCGCATGACAAGGAAACACCTGACCGGAGGGGTCGATCAAAACCAATCGTCGACCCCACCCACCCATGCAGGCCTTGGGGTAGCGCGCGTAGTAATCCGGAACCACGCAATCAATTCTCATGCGGCCGGAAAGCCGATGCTGCGCGGCTTCCACAATGCGCAAGCAATTCTCAAGCTGCTCGCGGGTCGGAATTAACGTTTCCCGATTCTTCAAAGCCCAACCGTAATACTGGGCATGCGCAATTTCCAGGCGATCCGGCTTCAACTGCTCCGCAAATCCAATCATCTCCTCCAGATGATCGAGATTCTGACGATGCACTACCAAGTTGAAGGTGAACGCAATCGGGAACCGGCGAACCGCTTCCGAAAGAACGACTTTGTGCGCATGCGCCTTCGTGCCCGCAATCCAGTTTGCCGGCTGGTCTCGTGAATCCTGGAAACTGAGTTGAATGTGGTCGAGCCCTGCATCGACCAGTCCCGCCAGCCGCGTTTCGGACAACCCAATCCCCGAAGTAATTAGATTGGTATAAAGTCCGGCGGCATGCGCGCCTTCGACCAAGTCGCTCAGGTCCGCTCGCGCCACCGGCTCTCCACCCGTCAAGTGAAGATGGAGAATCCCTAGGTCGTGCGCTTCGTGAAACACGCGGACCCAATCGCCGGTCGAGATTTCCGCCCGGGCTCCGACCATCTGCAAAGGGTTCGAGCAATAGACGCAATGCAACGGACAGCGATGCGTGATCTCGGCAATCAACGCCAGTGGGTTCGCAATCATTGAATAATCTAGGTGCAGCGAATCATTGTAGCGTCGCCGTCCCGGCGGCTGTCGTGGGGGCATCCTGGCCTCACCCGCGACGGCAGGATGCGCTCGCGACAGCCCGCAAGACCAGAGGACTCCTAGTAATCGACGATCCGTTTCTGCTGCAAGGCTTCCAGAAAATTGCCAACGTCTTCGCGAATCTTCGCCGGATCTGCTCTGTTGTAACTCCCCGAGAGTGCAGTCACGATCTCCTCAACCGTGCGTTGCCCATCGCAAAGTTCCAGAATTTTCAGCCCCGTCCCTTGAACCCGAATCATGCCTTCAGGAAATAGCACCACTCGTTCCTCACCCTGAGTACCCCAGCGGCAACCAGCGGCGAAACGGGGCTGGCTGGAATCAGAAGGACGAGGCACGCTCAAGACTCCTGAATCCGAAAAGCCCCCGGCGGCGGCCACCCTGGCTGCACGTAGCCAAAGTAAAGGGCGTCCAATTGCGCCCAAAGGATATCGCATTTGGCCCGCAAAGCTGCGATTGCCATCTCCTGCTCAGATCGCGTACGAGCGTTCTCGGTCACCCACTGCAGAGCGAAGCGCGCATCCTCCGGAGCCTGGTCGAGACGCGCCGTAAAATAGTCAAGCCCGCCGGAAAGCCACGGATAATGCTGCCGCAAACGATCCATGCGCAGCGCGATCAGGTCTCGCGAAAACAACTCGGTGAGCGACGAGGCCACGGCTTCCAGGAAACTCCGATTCCGAACCAGACTCAAATAAGCATCCACTGCGTACCGCGTCGCCGGTAGCACCTCTTCGCCGCGCAGTACGCGTTGGCGCTCAAGCCCCGTAGCTTCCGCGAGTTTAATCCAGCGCTCAATGCCGCCTTCCTGAGTTGCATCGCCATCATGATCGACCACCCGCTTCCGCCACACTCGACGGAAATCCGGATCGACACTGCGCGAAAGAATAATGGAATCTTTTATCGGGATAATGCTCTGGTAGTAATAGCGATTGAGCGCCCACGCCTGCAATTGTCCTCGGCTTAACTGGCCTTCATGCATCATCAAGTGGAACGGATGCCGATGGTGATAGCGCTCTTCTCCCACTTGACGCAAGCGCGCCTTTAATTCCTCAGCCGAGAGCACAGGAGAATTGCACAAGATTTCCGCCGCTGATTTCAATACTGTCCTCCGCATACCATGGCGATCGTCGTCTTACAGATCGAGACTCCAACCATCCTCCGCCACTTCCCAGCCCGCAGCCCGCACTTCCGCATACTCCGGACCCGACTCATCCAGCATAGGATTAGTGTTGTTCACGTGTATAAAAATCTTGCGCGGTTTTCGCAATCCCGCCAGCTTGTGCAAGCTTCCTTCCGCGCCGGACACGGGAATGTGACCCATTTCCTGCGCCGTCGAACCCCTCCCCTGCACTCGAATCAATTCGTCGTCGCTCCAAAAAGTCCCATCGAACAACAGCAGGTCGGCTTCGTCAAGCCTCTGCAGGAGTGAATCGTCGACCACGGGAACTGCCGGCAAGTAGGCAAGCCGTTTGCCCGACGGCGATGTCGCCATGACACCCAACAGAGCATCCTCCGGTTTGAGGCCGGCAACTCGCTCCCGCGAAACATACGCCGGGTAGCGATTCCCCAGAGAGTACACGCTGCAGTTGATTCCCGCGCCCCTCTCAGGCAGCGCTTGCAAACAGAAGCTGCCGTCGCAATCGATGTCCGTCCATGATACTTGGTCGGGCACGCGATTCAGCATCGCGAACACGCTGTTGTCCTCCTGCAGAATGCGCCGGATCGAAGGCGTGCAATAAATGCGGAAGGGTTGTAATTCGCGCAGAGACAATAATCCCGCAATCTGGTCGATATCAGCGCTGGTAAGCAGAACGCCAGAGATGGGGGAATCACGCGCCGCGTTTCGCGGATGCAGGGCGGGCGTCGCTTCGATCTGCGTCCGCAAATCGGGAGAGGTGCTCAACAAAAACCAGGTGCGATCATCGTTGCTTATCGCTACCTGCGTCTGGGTACGGCCCTTCCCCCTAAAGGTCCCGGCACGCAATGAATGGCAGTTGCGGCAGTTGCAGTTCCACTGCGGAAAACCGCCCCCCGCGGCCGAGCCCAGGATTTCTATGCGCATCCTTGCAGAAAATTACAGTGCGGCAGAGGCGTAGGAGTTGATCTCACAGTTCAACGCCACTTCCTCAAACTTCGGTGCTGTCCATTCCATGGTATCCATCCTCTCAAAATCACCCGAAACACCCGGATAGTATACCGTTTGATGCCCATTTTTCATCGGTAAAAATATTTTTCGGAAATGCGCTTCTTTCCAAGGACTTAGCGCAAGGTTACCTTTGGCCATGTCCCTTATCTAGTTGGTGTCCTGTCCCTATGACACGCTTGTACACCGACCCAGCTTAGTTTTTACTAGTCTTTGGCCCTCTCCTTAAAATTCAAGGGTTTAGTGCGCGGGAGCGACTGGTGGTAGAGGATCCGAAGTGGGAGTTGGCTATTCTGGCGACGGTGCAAGGCTTCTATGAGAAGCTCTTGCAGGAAGCGGTGCGTGGGGAAGTTCCCGTTCCTGCCGGCCTTGAGGCGATCTCCCTACAGAGCGATGATAGTGTCCTCGAAACTTTGTCCAGCATGCATCGCTGGCTGCGTCTGCTCGACTTGGCCATTACTCCCGCTATGTTGCGACGGGCGTTCACGCCCGACACCGACCCGGAGATCGCCGAAGCGATGTTGCGATATTTTATTCGCAACAAAGATACCAGCGAGGTCCATCGCGACAAGACCGACCTGGTAACCACTTTCCTTTATCGCCATCCGCGTGTGCCCGGCCAGTGGGAGCGCCGCGGCTACGGCCTCGATGGCTCCCTTCCGCTGGCTCCATTCGAGATCGCGTTGCTCGAGATCCTGGCCGATGCCGACGTGCCTTCGCTCACCGACGATCACATGCAAACCCTGCGCCTGTTCGATCAGCTGCAGCAGGAAGCAGAAGGCTTTCGTGATCTCAATGCGCTGCTCGAATCCGGCATCATTCCTCGCGTGCGCGAACTCAAGCAGTCTTTTGATACTTCCTTCTATCACCCTGGCGTTCTAGCCACCATCGCGCCTTACAACACTGCCTTTGGCAAGAAGTTTGACGCTCTGTTCCATCAGTCGGCGGCTGAAATTAAGAATTTTGCCGAAGTGGTCGAGGAACAGGGTGGCAGCATTCTAGGCAATGTCGACGGCGTGGATGTCACGGTAGAACATGTGGCAGCGCTCGAGGAGAGTGAACTGCTTCGCATCGACTACGGCACCGCTCTCGACAAGTTCCGGCGCGTGTCGAAACTGAAAAAGACTCTGGATCAGCGGCCGCCCATACGCCGCAGCCCGCGCCTGGTACGGCCCCCGGTGAAAGCGGAGGTCAAGCCGACTGCCAAGTTGGCGTCTTTCCCCAGCCGACGTCCTGTGCTCGACGTTCCGACGATGCGCCTGGCAGTAACTCCGCAGCAGATTTCGACTGAGGAAAGCAAGCTGCTCAGGATCGAGGAGTCGATTCGCATCTTCGTGCGTGTGGCCGACCCAAAATTCCGGCAGGTCATTCCCATGCGCTTCTTCAATCTGCTGCTCACATCCGCCGAAGCGGATGCCTATTGCGCTGACTATCTGGAAGAGAAGAGCCTTCGAGCCGGAGTTGCCCGCGTGATATTGCGCCTGGTCGCCGTGGTCGCTCGCATGACCACCGAACTCGAGGAACTCAAGCGCGCCGGGAATTCCGCGTCGTTGTGGAAGCTGCACGCCGATTCGATGGTCGTGCTGCTCGAAGTCGGCGGCTCCGTGAGGCAGAACGCGGAACGGGTTATGACCCTGGCCGAACAACGCGGCGCCAAAGTTGAGGCTGACAAGATCCGCGCGCCGCTGCAAAAGCTGCACGATTGCTCTGAACTGGTCGGGAAGACCTTGCTCGGAGTTCCCGAACAAAAAACCCTGGGCGCCAGCAACGCCAGCTGAATCGGATTTCCCACAACGGAACGAAGTTTAGTGTCTATTACCTGACACCCCCTCCCCCTTTTATTTTGCAAAATCTTGAAAAGACAAGACTTATTTTACGACTATGTGCTAGATCTTTGAGTTTAGAGGAGTTACACGCAAAATCTAGAGAACATGGGAGTTACGGGCGGCAGATGTGAGGCGGCCAGTTCCGTTTTGGGAACTCGGGGGCCGCGTGGGAGACTCGAAATTGTCAAAGAACGATGGAGCGCTGCCGTTATCAAACAGCTAATGCAGTCGTCATTATGTTAGCCGGTTGGAGACCCCCGGGTCAAGGGAAAGATGCTGGTCCCCAGATCCCGAAAACCGCTGGATCCGGGGCAGCCGCCAGAGTAATCGTACGGCGTTTACTGGCTCAAAAAAGCCAGGTCAAAAGCTGCGGACAGTAGTGTCCGCCACACACGATGGTTACTCAGCGATTAGAAGGTTTTCCGCAAACGGCCACTCCTCGTCAATCCATTGAGCGTCACAGCGGAAGCCTGCATTCGCGGCGATTCGAGATATTTCCGCGAGTGAATACTTGTGACTGCTCTCGGTCCAGATGGTTTCGCCCTCGAGAAACGTCAGGGACAAGGCGGCAGCGGCAATTGTGACGGTTTGTTTCTTGCGTGCACGGATGTGCATCTCCACGCTGCCCACGTCTTCATTGAACCTGGCGAGATGTTCGAATTGCTCGAGATGAAAGTCGGCGTCGAGTTCCCGATTGATTCGCGCCAACAGATTCAGATTGAAGGCTGCAGTCACGCCCAGCGGATCATCATAGGCCGCGAGCAATTGATGAATCGGTTTTATCAAGTCAGTGCCTAGCAGGAGCGCATCGCCCGGTTCGAGCGTCTCCCGAATTTGACGCAAGAATTTCACGTCGGCGGGATGCTCAAAGTTACCAATCGTGCTGCCCAGAAACAGCACCAGCAACTGCTCGCCCTTCCTGCGGCGCGCGGCTACTTCCAGCAGTCCATCAAGGTACTCGCGCTCAAAGCCCAGGATGCTGACCGACTCAATGTCACCCAGTTCACGCTCACACATGGTAAGAGCGGTCTTCGAGATTTCAATGGGGCAATAGGAAATATGCTGATGACGGCTCAAGGCTTCGAGCATCCAGCGCGTTTTCTTGCCGCTGCCGCTGCCCAATTCGGCTACCGTGGTTGGCGGCGTGAGTCTGGCTACGATGGCTTCTGAATGCCGGCGCAAAAGACGTTCGTCGGCACGAGTCAAACCATATTCAGGCAGGACGCTGATGACCTCGAATAGCGCGGAGCCAACGTTGTCATACAAGTATTTCGAAGGCAGTTCCTTCTGCCCGGGCTTGGTCAAACCGAGACGTACATCGGCGATAAGTTCGGAACTAGTGTCGGTAGTAAAGGTCTGCGTCAGCATGCTCTCCTCCGAAATCGATCAGTTGCTCACGCAGCGAAATCCTGCGTAAACGTACTGGTAATGAGGCTGAAACCAGTTGCGAAACGAGCGGCGCAGCATGCACGCGGCGGTGCGCGCCGAGGCCCCTTTCATCACATAGTGTTTGCCGTCGAAAAAGTCCGCGGAATAGCCGGGATAAAACGAAAACCGCTGGAAGCCGGGAAATGGCTCGAACCGGGTTAATGTCCACTCCCACCCGTTGCCCAGTAAATCAGCGACGCCGAAAGCGCTCTCGCCTTTTCCGAAGGCATTGACCGGGGTTGGGTCCCAGCTTTGAAAATCGAAATTACCCTTGCTGGGGTTCGGAGCCGCAGTGCCCCATGGAAAAGGATTCTCACCGCCGTTCTCCGATCCATAAGCAGCCCGATGCCACTGAGCTTCGGTGGGCAGCGACTTGCCCGCCCATCGGGCGTAAGCGGTGGCTTCTGCCTGGCTCACATATACAGGCCAGTCAAGAGGCAAAGGAATTTCATCAAACATTGTCCGGTAATACCAGCGATCGCGATTCCGGTTCCAGAACACGGGATGGAGGATGTCGTGCGCCGTCCGCCAATTCCAATCTTCTTCTGTCCAACATGCGGGATTTTCGTAGCCCCCAGCGGTCACGAAATCCAGGTATTGGCCGTTGGTTACTTTGTATTTGTCGATAGTAAATACGGGGACGTCGACGGTCTGCGCTTCGTACTCGTTGTCCCAACCGAATGCGCTCTCGTCACCACGTGCGAGCCCCAGGGTTGCGCGCCCGGCGGGAATCTCAATCATTGTGGGATCAATTGGCGGAACAATCAGAGCTGGCTTGCGCTGTTTTCGAATCTTCCGATCAAGCGGCAACTGGTGAAGCATGTAGGCCAAAGTCTCGGCATGCATGAGCCGGTGCTCGATGGCGACGTTGAGCAGCATCTTGGCGGTAAAATCTGCCCGGTCCGGACGGGAGTTCCAATCCGCGGAGGTTAGCGTCGCGAGACCTGCATCAACGCTTTTGCGGATTCGCTTGACGTACTGACGCGCATCAGCCGCCGAAGGCCAATCGATTGGCTGGTCGGACGGGAGCGCGCCATCCACTGGATCAATTCCGAACGCGAATAATTTGTCGAGGGCGGGATCGAAAGCCTTCAGGCCGAGAACTCGCTCTCGCAGAAGGTTCCAATCGAATGCTTCCAAATGGCCGAGATAAAAAATGATTCGATGTCTTTCGGGAATCGGCCGTTCGTAGAGAGAGTCGGGCCTTACGATATCGAAAATCTCGTCCGTTCGAACTCGAGCGTCAGTGAAACGCTCAAGCAGTTGGTGCCGGACTTTGACTTCCTCTTGCGCGACGAGCATCTTTAGCCTCCAAAGTCGCTGGTTGGTGGTCCGTGCTTCATTGCCTAATCTCTCGTGCCGATGCTTCGATTCCGACTAGAAGCTGGGGCAGGGATTTCCAATCGATTCTTTGGTCATCAGAGCGCCCCACGCGACAGGGACGAAAAACTGCGGATGAAAGTCGTGCTTTCGTCCTTCATGCGGCAAATTCACCTCACCCTTAGATGCCCGAGGACTCAGGTTGGTGCGGACGATTTTGCGAATGCCGCCAATTGTCTTTGAAGGCCCGCCAAATGAGCGAGATACGGGGAGGCAAAGTGGAATCTCAGGACCGCGTTCCGCTCTATTCCGCCTCGGAGTGGACTAAAATGTATCCATATCTTATGGACAATTCTTGATCGAGAGGCGATATGAATGGCGAAAACATTCCCTCCGCTCTGTGGCCGGAATTGCCGCTTGAGGCATGGAAGGACACCTACGCGACCCTCCACATGTGGACGCAGATCGTGGGCAAAGTGCGGCTTGCGCTCAGCCCAAAAATTAATCATTGGTGGGAAGTACCGCTTTACGTAACGTCACTTGGACTCACGACCTCGCCCATTCCGTACGACGGTGGGATTTTTGAGATTCATTTCGATTTCATCCATCACAAACTGTTCATGCGGACCAGCCAGGATGCAGAAAGAGTGATCACACTGGCGCCGCGATCGGTCGCCGATTTTTATAAAGAGTTCATGCAGTGCCTGGAGTCACTCGGCATTCACGTAAAATTTTGGAAGATGCCGTGCGAAGTTCCCAACCCGATCGCTTTCGATCGGGATACAGAACATGCTTCGTACGATCCGGAGTACGCGAACCGCTTCTGGCGAATACTTGTGGGCACCGATGAGATCTTCAAGGAGTTTCGATCGCGCTTTATCGGCAAGAGCAGCCCCGTACATTTCTTCTGGGGGAGCTTTGATCTGGCGGTCACGCGCTTTTCGGGCCGCCGGGCACCGGTGCGGGAGGGAGCCGATTCGATTACGCGAGAGGCATATTCTCACGAAGTAATCAGCGCCGGTTTCTGGCCGGGTGGCGGTGAGATACAGGGTCCGGCGTTCTACGCTTATGCGGCTCCGGAGCCAGCGGGTTTTGCGGAGGCGCATGTTGGCCCGGCGAAAGCTTTTTATCATCCGCAGATGCACGAATTCCTTTTGATGTATGACGACGTGCGGCGTGCGTCATCGCCAAAGGCTGCGCTGATGGAGTTTTTGCAGAGCACCTACGAGGCTGGCGCACGGCTGGGGAACTGGAATCGGGAGGAACTGGAGAGGCCGGCGGCCTGAACTACACCCAATTCTCTGAGGGTTACTCCCATTAAGTTGCCAGGCCTATGCGTACGCGGCATTTCTTCCTTTGTTCTTTGTGTCCTTTGTGGTTGATGAAGTGCAAATGCTAGAACCACAAAGGACACAAAGGTACACAAAGGAAGAAATGGAAACTTTGCATGTCCTCGCCCACAGCCAGTTAGACTCACACTTAATCAGAGTTTCCTTAGACGACGTTTGACAATTATTTTTGCGTGCTCTGAGCATCCAACGTTCGTACTAACCATGGAATAATCACTTGCTTAAAAATAACTGGGTCCGGCCAGACCTTGACTTGCCGGCCCAGGTGACCGCCCTGCGGATTGATCCACGCATCTTTGGGAACGTCGCCTTTGCCGAGCAGCAGGTAGATGTCTGAGATTGGCACCTGGGTATCCAGGACTCCGGCAAGGACCAGCATGGGCGTGGTCGGTTTGCCGAGCAGACCTTGTTTCACCAGGGACATCTTGGCGAGGCTCGCCGCCAAATCGTCTACAGTTTTAACCCCATCGAAAATGTTCATCAGCGCGGGCACTTGATCGAACAAGTACTCCCGATTTCCCAGCAGCGAATTCATCAGGAAATCCTTTTGAAAAAAAATATCAACTGGCGGAGATTGCGCACTAGCTCCTCTCAGCCTCGCGCGTTCCACGATCGAAAGTTTCGTCGCCCAGTATGCGCCCCAACTGACGCCGTGGACGGCGATTCGATTTTTGTCCACCTCCGGCCTGGTCTGCACGTAGTCGATTACGCGCGACAGCATGCGGTCGGCATTCTCGCTTACTTTGATTGGCGCCTGGCCTGTGCCTGGCCCATCCACCGCAAGAAAACCTATACCGAATGGCAGGATTGCAGCGAAGCTTTCCGACAGATCTTCCTTGCGACTGTCCAAGCCGTTGACTGCGATCACAAGAGGTGCGGGACCGTCTGTATTCTTCGGGAGCCGCAAGTAGGCGATGATCTCAGAGCCTTCGAAAGGTATGTGAACAACCTCGAGCGGAGGATCCCAGAAGCGAGCGTGCGCCAGGAATGCTGCGATCGCCTTCGCATATGCTTGTTGTTTCCCGGGTGAGGCCGGGTATGGCCAACGGCCGAAAGAATAGAGGCGCCATGCTCGGATGTAGTCCGCGTTAGCCTTTGTGGGGTCGGTTTTCTCCAGCGACTTCGCTTCGTTGAAGTACCGGTCGGCAACAGCCATAAACGCGGCCGCCCACTCATCTTTATCTTTCGTGTGAATTTTATCGAAGGCTTCCTTCACGTCAGCGGGATCGAGACCAATCAGCGGATATTGGCCGACTTCGGCGCGATGGATGGCCTCAGCTTTGATTTCGTCAATGGTGCGCTCGGGACGCTGCTCGGCAAAAACAATCGACGGGACCAGCGCCGCGAACATCAGAAGTGTGAAGGCGAGCAGGCGGTTCTTCATAGTTTATGGACCATTCTGGGTGGTGTTTAGAAACGGCTTCTTCAAAAAGAGGGCCAGACGCTACGCGCTTCTGGCCGTCGCGGATTAATCAAACTTGGCTGCCAGGCTAGAACGTAAACTTCAGCCCCAATTGGACCGAGCGCGGGCCTCCAGAACCCACGGCTGGGTTGGCGGCCGCGATGTCAGGCGTAGCGCATCCGCAACCAAAGTTTGGCCCTCCGGGATCGTTTAGCCCGAAGCCGTTCTGTCCGCCGTAGGGATTGGCGAAATTTGGGTGATTCAGAATGTTGAAGAACTCGGCGCGGAACTGGGCGCGCAGGCGTTCCCCGAAGTGCCAGTTCTTGGCCAGCGAGAAGTCCAGGTTCCTGAAGCCAGAATCGGGGAAGAGATTCCGCGGCATAGTGCCGAATTGCCCTTGCGGCGGCGGAATCATGACCGAGTTGCCCTTGACGTAGCAGCCCCACGCATCCAGGGTTGATGTCGCTCCGATCGCCGCCGCATCGTTCGTGCAGGCCGCCGGGAAGCTGCCGACCGTGTAGTGCGGGATCGGCACTGGTCCTGACTTGAAGTCGGCGGGATTACCAAAAAAGTCCCAGCGCTGCGGGGTAGCTTGCGGCGGGCTGACCGGCAAGCCGCCCAGGCCGGAGATATCGGTGGTCAAATCAATTGGCCCCCAATACTGCGGACTGGCGAGGGTTGCAATCGAATTGATCTCCCAGCCCTGCAGCATCTGGCCGTAGCCCGGTTTGCCGGGGATGGCGTAGGTCAAGGAAAGCGTTAGCCGATGGCGAACGTCGAAATCGCTGTTGGCGTATTCCGCGCCAACGTTGTTGGAATTCTGGGGAAGTCCGTATCCAGCGCCGAAGTCCCAGTTGGCGCTCACGTCGTCAAGCGCGTGGGAATATGTGTAACCAGCCACCAGGCTGAGACCGTGATAGTTTCGCGTGGTCAGCGTCGCCTGCAGTCCGTTGTAGTTTGACCGGTAGAAGTTTCCCATCTGAAAAATATTGCTCAGGTAGGGAAACTTCACGTTAAAGGGTCGGGTGGCCTGTGAGTCGGTGCCCGGCGTCTCCTGGTTGATGTCCCGAATTCCGACCAGATTCGCCCCATGGTTGCCGACGTATGCAACCTCCAGAGTCACGTTGGGCGCGAACGCGTGCTGAACGTTCAAAGTCCAGTTCCACACATACGGAGTAGTGATATTGCGATCAACCCCCATGATGGCGCACGGACCAGCGGCGTTGGGATCGCAATTGATCCCGCTGCTGCTGAGGTTGCCATAGAGAGGGGTAGCACTGTCCCACTGAGGGGGGGTGGGAGGAATTGTCAGATTGCCGGTGGTGATCGTGCCTCCCGCGGTAACGGGATTGGCCGTGCCGGTACCGGATATGACAGCCCCGGTGGGAATGCTGGGCAGTCCGAAGCTGTTGTTGAAGGCGAGGAACGTTTCCCAGTTCACAGCTTCGTATGTCAGTCCGCCGCCGCCCCGGACTACGGTGGTGCCTTTGCCACTAACATCCCACGCAAAGCCAAAGCGTGGAGCGAAGTCCTTAGGATCGGAGCTATAGGCGCTGCCGATTTGTTTTCCCACCTGCACGATTCCGAGGTTGGGATCGAAGTTGCCCAGCAGATTATTGGAATCCGTAACCACCGAGCTAAACTCGTAGCGCAATCCCAAATTTACCGTCAGGGTCCTGGTCACCCGCCAGTCATCCTGAAAGAACCCAGCATAGTTCCAGTTATGCAAATGCCGCCTCGGATCACCCGTGAGCACGGATGCCTTGAACGGGTCGCCGGCAAAGAAATCCTCCAGTGCGGTGGATCCGTTGGGATTCGCCGCTGTCGGAGCCAGCGCGACGCCACCCAGGAAAGTAATGCTGCCGCGGGCGTTGCCAAACGCTCCACCGCTCACGTAGTTCCGATGGACCTCGCCGCCGAATTTCAGAGCGTGTTTTCCTGCGGTGTAGGAGATGTGGTCGACGAACTGGATGATATCGTCGGGGCCTTGAAACTTGGGCCACTTGAAGCCGCCCAGTCCGGGGAAGAAGTATCCGCCAAAGCCGATACGCGGCAGCCCTCCAGTGTCTGGACCGCTCACGCCCGTATTGAGGCCATAATCTGACGCCGGCGTATTGAGATCGCCTGGCAATGTGGGCTGGTAGAGTCGGTTATAGCCGAATCTGGCCTCATTGACCCAACGCGTGGAAGGCGTGTAGGCCCAGCTTCCTCCAACCACCTGGGCGCGGGTATGAATGTCGGACCGCCATTTCGACTGCAACTCCGGAAAATCTTCCACCGTTCCCGAGTTGTTACCGAAAAAGTACATACCGCTGACGCGCTGCTGTTCATTGAAGTTGTAATCGACCTTGGCGACTACGTTGTCGACCCCGACTTGGTTGGGAAATCCGTTCACTATGTTGATGGTTGGATTATTGTTGAGGGGAAATCCCGTACCGTTGCAAGTGACCGTACCGCTTGCCGAGACCGTGCAACCCGAGATTTTCTGGCTGGCCGCACTGATCGGGACATGATTCGCCAGCAGATCAGCAATCGCACTCGGAATACTGCCAGCACAGTCACCCGTAACCAACGGAGAGGTGCAGTTGGGCGCTGAAGGCGTGGGCAGCGCCACCATCGACGGACTGGTTACGCCACCGTATTGGTTGCCCACGTCGTAGCGTTGTCCCTCATACGAGCCAAAGAAAAACGCTTTGTCCTTGATGATCGGCCCGCCGAATGATCCCCCAAATTGCTCCAGAGTCCGCTGATTCTTTGGACTCGGCGACTGACCGAAGGCGCACGGGTTACTGGCGCAGTTGAAGTAATTGCGCGCGTCGAAAACGTTGCCGTCGCGGCCAAACGCGAACGCCGTCCCATGAAGCGAGTTTGTGCCCGACTTCAGTCCAACATTGACGACCGCCCCGGGCTTCCACCCGTATTCCGCCGGAGGATTCTCCTGTACGTTGAATTCCTGGATAGCGTCGACCGGCAGAATCGTCGCTGAGTCTCCCGCGATGCCAGCCCCGTTGATGATGCCCTGGCCCGAGAAAGGCTCGCTGTTAAAGAGTCCGTCTATAACGTAGGCGTTATCCTCGGCGCGAAGTCCGTTAGTGCTGGTGGTGGAGAAGCCGCCGCCGGGGTAGCGCACCACGCCCGGCCGCAACTGCAGCAGATTCTCATAATTCCGGCCGTTCAAGGGAAGATCGTTAATCGCCTGATTGCTGAGCGTTCCACCCAAAGTCGAAGAGGTGGTATCCAACAGGGGAACCTCTCCGCTGACTATGACTGTCTCGCTCACCTGGCCGGGCTGGAGGGTAAGGTCGATCCTGACGTCCTTAGCCACTTCCAACGGGATATTGAGCCGCTCAACCACCTTGAAACCCTTCGCCTCCGCCCGAACCTTGTACACGCCGGGAGAGAGGTCGGGAGCTACATATTCTCCCGCCTGGTCGGTGGTCAAAGTGCGCGTGACCCCGCGCTGCATATCCGTGATGACCACACCCGCACCAGCTAACGCGGCCCCGGTCTGGTCGGTCACAGTGCCCAGGATGCGACCTGTGTAGGTCTGTGCGAACAGGGGCAAACTAGCCAGAAGTACGCCAATACCCAGGACCGCCAACCGCATCGTCAGGGAACGCATGGGGGCCTCCGCTAAAGTGGTGCGCTACGCGCTAATTTCTGTCGCGATAAGCTGCTGAAGTTCTTCAAAACTCCTCATTCCGCCCATTTTGCACACTTCGATACGCGAGCCAAAAACGGTGGTCTGACAGCTCTACCACTATAGCGGGCCGGTGTCAAGCAGGATTGCATCGTCGGCGGTACCAGAAGCAATTCCCGCGGCTTAGGGCCGCTGACCTCTGTCCAAGACTAAGACAGTGGACCTGCGGAGTCAGGCGTATTGACCCGGCATCGTGCAGCACGTAATATTGTGCTGCACATAATTACGTGCAACACAATGAAAACCAATATCACGCTCAAGCTGGATGCGGCTCTCTTACGCGAGATCCGCGTGCTTGCGGCAGAAGAAGGTACGTCGATCAGTGCCATGCTGGCTGCTCGCCTGGAGCAAATCGTGCGGGAGCGCAAGACCTATGATCGTTCGCGACGGCGCGCGTTGGCCCGGCTGCGCGAGGGTCTGGATTTGCAGTGGACCCCTCCCCGTTCCCGTGACGAGCTTCATGAACGATGAACCATGCCCGATAAATACTTCGTCGATACAAACATCCTGATCTATGCGCATGATCGTTCCGCCGGATTGAAGCACGACCTTGCCCGCCAACTTCTCGAACACTTGTGGATTTCCGGGCAAGGTGTCTTAAGCACGCAGGTGTTACAGGAAGCTTGCATTAATCTTCGCCGCAAGATTGCCCGCCCCCTCCCCGTGGATGAGATTCGCCGTCTCCTACAGGACTATTTAAGTTGGGAGATTGTGGTCAACACGCCGGCATCGGTCCTCCAGGCGCTGGAGATTGAAGTGCGTTACAAGATCTCTTTTTGGGATGCTCTGGTTCTGCAAGCCGCCGAAAGCGCAGGCGCCGCGATTCTTTACTCCGAGGAATTGGCCGCGGGGCAGAAGTACGGCCCGATTCAGGTGATTAACCCGCTGAGAGAGACCAATGAGGGATGACAGTCTGTGCTTACGCGAATTCCAGCCGCTTGAGCTTGATGCGGTCGGCGCGGACGCGGGCAAGGTCATAATGCGCTTGCTGCGTGAGCCAGGTTGCGGCGCTACCGCCGAAAACCTTGGACAGGCGCACGGCCATTTCGGGGGAAATTCCGCGCTTCTCGTTGACCAACTCTGACAGCGTGGTACGGGTAACGCCAAGGGCGGCAGCGGCTTGTGTGATGGTTAGGCCCAGAGGCTCGATACACTGGCGCAGCACAAAGCCCCCGGGATGCGGTGGGTTCTTCATCGACATGGTTCAGCTCCTTCAGTGGTAGTCGGCATAATCAACATCCAAAGCGTCTCCGTCGGCAAAGCGGAAAATCACCCGCCAGTTAGCTCGCACGGTTACCGCCCACAATCCCTTGAACTCGCCCTTCAGCGGATGCAGGCGGAAGCCTGGCAAGTCCATATCCGCCGCCGTAGTGGCCGCGTCAAGCCTTGCGAGAATGTCCCGCAGCTTCGCCGTGTGTTCCGTCAACACGCCGCGAGGGTCGTCGTCCTCGTAAAGGCGTCTTAGGCCTTTATGCCGGATCGACCGGATCATGTCTTAGTGTAATGCGTTACGTAACGCATGTCAACCAGAGGATTCGCGCGCTCCCACCCATTTCACCGACTCCTCATGGCGCGCACCGTAAATCATGCCGCTCGGCGTTCCGAAACCTTCGCGACCGCTGCCTTGAAAAGCTTTTACGGTCCTCTCGGTTTACACTTAACTCATGACCACCGAGACGCTCAACTCCCTTTCCAAGGCGTCTTCCGCCTACCTGCGCTCGGCCATGCACCAGCCCATCCAGTGGCACGAGTGGGGCGAGGACGCTTTTGCCTCCGCCCAGCGCGAGAACAAACCTATCCTGCTCGATATCGGCGCGGTCTGGTGCCACTGGTGCCATGTGATGGACCGGGAATCGTACGACAGTCCGGAAATCGCGGAGATCATCAATCAGCGTTTCATTGCGGTAAAAGTCGATCGCGATGAACGCCCGGACATCGACAGCCGTTACCAGGTCGCCGTCAGTTCGATCAGTGGACAAGGCGGCTGGCCTCTGACCGCTTTTCTCACTCCCGATGGCAAGCCGTTCTATGGTGGAACCTACTTTCCGCCAGACGACCATTACGGCCGTCCCAGCTTCAAGCGAGTGCTGCTCTCCATCGCAAATGCCTTTCATGAAAAGAATGACGATGTGATCGAACAAGCCAAGATGGTCGAGGGTGCCATTTCCCACGCAGAATCTTTTGCGGGGAAAAGCGGCGATTTTTCTCCGGCGGTAATTGATGCCATCGTCAAGTCAGCGCTGAGAATGTTTGACCCGCAAAATGGCGGCTTCGGAAGCGCGCCTAAATTCCCGCATCCAGCCGCGCTTGATCTGCTGATCGATCAATACGTGCGCTCGGGCGATGAACAACTGCGCAACGTGTTCGTCAGCACGCTCGAGAAGATGGCACACGGCGGCGTCTACGACCAACTGGCCGGCGGATTTCACCGCTACTCGGTGGACGAACGCTGGGTCGTGCCGCACTTCGAGAAGATGTGTTATGACAACTCCGAACTGCTGAAGAATTACGTTCACGCCTATCAGGCCACGGGCTCGGAGTTCTTCGCCGCTGTGGCTCGCGACATTGTTCGCTGGATGGATGAGTGGCTCAGCGACCGCGAGCACGGCGGCTTCTACGCCTCCCAGGACGCCGACTACTCCATGGACGACGACGGCGACTACTTTACCTGGACTTTGCAAGAGGCCCAATCCGTTCTTACCGAGGAAGAAGCTCGCGTGGCCTGCCTGCATTACGACATCAATGAAATTGGCGAGATGCACCACAATCCCGCGAAGAATGTTTTGTACGTGCGCGCTTCTGTAGAAGAGATTTCCAAACGGCTAAGTATGCCGCAGGAGCAGATCCAGACCCTACTGCAATCGGCAAAGAACAAAATGTACGCCGCCCGTCTGAAGCGGCCCGCTCCTTACGTAGATAAAACCGTTTACGCGGGTTGGAACGCGCTCTGCGTCTCCGCATATCTCGAAGCAGCCAAAGTACTCAAGCTGGAGGCCGCTGAACATTTCGCGCTGCGCTCTCTGGATCGAATCCTGGCCGAGGGATGGCGGACCGAGACTGGCCTGCTCCACGTGCTCGCTTATTCCGATGCCAATGCGCAACGCCGCGAGATCCCCGGCGTGCTGGACGATTACGCTTTCACTGCCGTTGCCTGTCTGGACGCTTACGAAGCCACAGCCGATTTCAGTTACTTCAATTTTGCCAAGCGCATTGCGGATGCGATGGTCGAGCGATTCTTCGATCCGGTTTCCGGCGGCTTCTTCGATACCGCAACCAACTCATCCGACGGGAAAGTCCTGGGCGTTTTGGGCACACAGCGCAAGCCGTTCCAGGATTCCCCGACTCCCGCCGGAAATTCGGTTGCCGCCATCGCTTTGCTGCGGTTGCACTCCTACACCAATGATGCAGGCCTGCGGCACAAGGCGGAGCAGACCATGGAGATCATCGCGGGCATGGCCGCGCAGTACGGATTGTTTGCCGCAACCTATGGAATTGCCGCGGTGCACATGGCGCATCCGCATACGCAGATTGTGATTGTCGGAAATGACGAGTTGGCGGACCGGCTCTACAACGTTGCCGTAGCGCCTTATTCTGCGAGCAAGGCGGTGCTCAAGCTAGCGGCAAACAAGGCTGTTCCGCAGAATCTTCCAGCCGCGCTAGCCGAGACCATTCCGCAATTGCCCGCGGTCAAGGAAGGAAGAACCATGGCCATCATCTGCTCTGGATTCACCTGTCAACCCCCGATCGATGATCCCGATGAGCTGGCGCGAAGCTTGCACGCGGTATCGCCGACCAGACCTTAATCCCGGTCGACTCTGGCACCAATAAACCAATAAAAAGAGGCTGGCGTTGCTTTTGCAATCGCCAGCCTACTGAATTCTTGAGCCACTTAGGGGTAGCTCGTAACTACTATAAACGCCTTAGCGGCAATTTGCACCTGTGCAACACGGTACCGGCGCACCCTCTTCCGGTGCAGGTACCACCGGAGCAGCAAGCGCTGAGATTGCACAGACCAGACCTACCATCAGGAATAACATCCTGACCGCACGTTTCATGGGAGTTTTCTCCTAGCACGGGTCCCCTGGGAGCGGCGACCCTTACTTGGCTCGGATTATACAGGGTCGTGTCAAGTGCTCATCGAAAATTCTTAACACCGACGCTATAACGTCGGTGTTAGAAACCCGCGGAAGGCTCCGCAAATTCCGTTTTTGGTTGCATCTCAAGAAGATAAGAGGACCGCGCTAAAAAGACTTAGATTTCTTTCTTACTGGCGACAAGCGAACCGATTGTCTAAGATTGAGACATTTGGCTGAAAGCACTAGGTCACTGGGCTCCGAATGCGGAGAAAACGAGGGCGCAGCTTTGGCGGGAGCCGAAGATTTGGCAATTAGGCGTTTATTCTCGGGTTCCCCCCTCTCAGGCTCTAGTGGGGCATGAGAGAACGCCCGGTCCACCATGCGTTCGAACATCGGAATCAAGGAATCCTCCGCCACCGGGTTCCGCAAATCGCCCAGGCCCTGGTCCCAGCGGAGAGAGATCCGCGTATTAGCTGTTGTTTCGCGGGAAATTGTTTTAACCGATGCGTAGCCAATCCAGATGAGAATCGCGAAAGTGTATGCAGTCGTATCGACCAGGCTTACCGTGTGCGCACGAATTTGCCCACCGGAAAATAGCGCCAGGCCGACCAGATCGACGGTAGCGAAGCCGCCCAGTCCGAGCGCAATGCCGAAGCCATGCTGACGCCAGGAAACTCCCAGGTACCTGGAAAACACTAGAAGAAACAATACCAGCCCGCATTGAATGACCCGCACACAGCGTTGCCCGATAAGCACAGCCTGGACCAGAGGGCCTTCCGCCCCTCCTTGGCTTGACGCCGTCACCACCGCTGCCACCAACAACATCACCAGTGCAGCCCACTTGAAAAGCACGGTTCCAAGGTCTTTCAACGTATGGTAGGGACGAAACACATCCAAAAAGATCTCGTGAATTACCTTGAACCCAATCGCCAGGCTGATCGCCAGACTGATCCAGTAGCCATAAAAATAGGCTGCAGTACTGCCGAACCGGTAAATCGGGAATAACACCATGAAGTTCAAAACCTGGAAAACAACGTAGGCGAAGAAGACAGGAAAGGTGCGGTGCAGCCGACGCCAAAACATCACCCCAACCAGGGCCAGTTCCAGGACTGGGTGTACGATCCATAGCGCGAGCTGGATATTGGAACTCATGGGGGTTAGCTCATTACCACGGCTGCCTACGGGTAAATTTCACGCACTTTCTCGCTCTTTGACCTTAACAGTTCTGGCGAGAGGGTCAATGGACGAAAGTAACCAAAGGTAACAGTTACCCCACCATTCCTTCTAAAGAATTCTGCCGGTGGAGGATAAGTTCGGTCTCAGCCGTTCGCGTATCGGAAGTTTTCCCCTGCATGGTTACTACCGGGGAATAATCAGTCACGATTTGAATGCGAGTGTAAGCGCGAGCGTCCCGCTAGTGCAGGGCGCGTCTCGCGTCGTGGATTTGCGCATCTGCCTCAGTAACGAAGAGCTTTGAGTATCTCTTCCCGCAGAGGGCTGCCGCCCCGCACCAGCGAAGGCGCCCACGCTACATTAGCGCCTTAACCGAAATTGCTGTTGCTCGAGAGCGGCAAATCCCGGACCCGTTTGCCGGTAGCGGCGAAAATCGCGTTACAAAAAGCGGCGACAAACGGTGGCACTCCCGGTTCTCCGACGCCGGCGGGCGGCGCGGTGCTCTCCGTAATGTAGACGTTGGTTTGCGCTGGGACTTCGTTGATGCGAGCCACCGGGTAATCGTTGAAATTCGATTGCTGGATTGCGCCGCTCTTGGCAGTGATCTCTCCGCTGCGCACGATGCTCGTGCCGAAAACCGCGGCGCCTTCGAATTGCGCCCGGGTTATTTCTGGATTCACGACCAGCCCCGCATCCACCGCTGTATCCACGCGGGGAATCCGAATCTCGCCCCGGTCGTTCACCTCCACTTCAACCACCGTCGCTACGTAAGTCAAAAAACTGCGATGGGCAGCGATTCCAAATCCGTGGCCTTTCGCACTCTTCTTTTTCGCCCACCCGGATTTTTCCGCAACCATTTCGACAACCTTCCGCAGGCGGCCGGTTTCCCAGGGAAAAGTTTTGTAATCCGCACCATAGTTCGGGTACTGCACGTTGGTGAAATCCAAAGTGCGCGGCGCTCCGATAAGGTCGAGCAGATACTCGACCGGATCGCGACTCGCGCGGTGCGCCAACTCATCCGTGAAACACTGAATGCCAAAAGCGTGATAAATGTTGGCCACCGATCGCAGCCAGCCGATCCTGACATGAGCCTGCGCCGGGCCGTTCTCGATGCGAATGTTGGGCAGATCATAGGGAAGATCCGTCCAACCCTGCGCCAGGTGTGGCGGATCGCCATAAACCTGGGCCACGTCGAAGATGGAAGTGATCGGAGGAAACACCGATCTCTGCAGCCATGCCGTGGTTTTTCCCTTGTCATCGACGGCGGCCTTCAGGTACATCGCAGCCACCGCGTTGTAGTAGTCAAACTTGATATCGTCTTCCCGTGTCCACACAACTTTCACAGGCCGGCCCAGCTTCTTTGACAAGACCGCGGCTTCGGCAACGTAGTCAGGCTTGGATTTTCGCCCAAACCCTCCGCCCAACAATGTTACGTTACAAATCACGTTCTCTTTCGGAATACCAAGTTCAGAGGAGACAATTGCCTGCACGGCCTGAGGATTTTGCGTTGGCGCCCAAGCCGTGACTTTTCCGTCCTTGAATTCCGCCAGCGCCACCAGCGGTTCCATCGCTGCGTGGGCCAGCAGTGGAACGTAGTAATCGGCTTCAACCACATTTTTGGCGGCGGCCAATTCTTTATCCGAGTCGCCCACGTTGCGGATAACCTTCCCCGACTTGTGCGCCGTTTCGCTAAGCTCTTTCTTATAGGCAACCGAGTCGTAGGATTCGTTCGGCCCGTTGTCCCAGGTTATCTTCAGCTTCTTGCGGCCCTGGAAAGCAGCCCAGGTGTTGTCCGCGATGACGGCAACACCGCCCAAAGGCTGAAATGCCGCGGGAGGTTTAAACGGATCGATGCTAACCGTCTGCTGCACTCCCGCAACCTTCAGCGCTTCCTGATCGTCCAGCGTCTTTACTTTCCCGCCGAAGACCGGAGGACGTTCGATGGACGCGTACACCATGCCATCCACGCGCGCATCCATTCCATACATCGCTTTTCCGGTGCAAAGATTTTCCAGGTCGACGCTGATCATGCCCTTCCCGATATAGCGCCACTCCGCCGGCCTTTTCAGCTGGATCTGTTCTTTCGTCGGCACCGGAAGGCTCGCCGCCGATGCCGCCAGTTCCCCGTAACCCACGCTCCGCCCGGTTGATTTGTGAACCACTGTATGCAGCTCAGTCGAGCATTCCGATGCGGCAACATTCCACTGGCGAGCCGCCGCCTGAATCAACATCCAGCGCGCCGCAGCACCGCACTCGCGCATGGTGTCAAAAAAGTTTCGTATCGAACGCGAGCCATCGGTATTCTGCTCGCCATAGCGCTTATCGCCAATCGCCTGCTCGATCTTGACGCGCTTCCAGTCGGCGTCAAGCTCGTCCGCAAGCACGAGTGGCAAGGATGTGCGGATGGCCGTTCCCATCTCCGACCGGTGGGCCACGATGTGGACGGTTCCATCCCGTTGAATTCCCACAAAGATATTGGGGTGAAAGGTTGCGCGGTCAACATCGGTTTGATCGAAGATTTGAGTATCGGCCAGCCGTCCCTGCGCCAGCATAGGTGGGATGTAGCGCGCGGCGAGGACAAGCGCACCCGCGCCAAAAGCTCCTTTGAGGAATCTCCGCCGGCTTACGTTCTCGATGGGGCTCATGCGATTCTCCCCGCTGCCAGCTTGATCGCCTGGCGAATTCGTTGATAGGTTCCACAGCGGCAGATGTTGCCCGCCATGGCTTCATCGATGTCCTGGTCCGTAGGATGAGGCTTGCTCTTTAAAAGAGAAACCGCCTGCATGATCTGGCCAGACTGGCAATATCCGCACTGCGGAACGTTCAACTCCATCCACGCTTTCTGCACCGGATGGAGCCCATTTGTGCCCACATCTTCTATCGTTCGAATCTCGTTCCCCGCGGTCGCGCTCATCGGCGTGATGCATGACCGGATGGCTTCGCCGTCCATATGAACGGTGCACGCTCCGCAAAGGGCCATGCCGCAACCAAATTTTGTTCCTGTCAGTCCGAGTACGTCACGCAGGTACCACAGCAGGGGCATGTGGGGATCGCCATCAAAGCTGCGATCGATCCCATTCACTTTGAGCTTCACCATGATAGGTCCCCCTTTTTCAGACAGCATTCTACGTTTGCGTCGCAAGGAAGCCAAGGGGATATCGCAACCCGGAAAATGCCAGGGAGTTGAGGGTGGTGGTCTACTCCCTGCCCTTTAGGATCGCGGCCATGACACGCGGATTGCGGCTGCCATGTAGCACGGCAACGACCCACAAGGGACGCTCTTGATACGCGTACACGATGAGGTAATCCCGCACGCGCCAGAAACGCAATGGGCGTGAGGTCAGGTCGATGCGGGTGTGACCTTGGGCAGGGAACGGCACCAGCGCATCAACGGCGGCGAGAATATCCGAAATCACCTTGTCGGCGGCGTTGGGATTATCCTCTGCAATGAAATCCCAGATACCATCAAGATCAAGCTAGGCTTCCGGGTGGAAATCGTACCCGCTCATGAACGCGGGGAACGGCGGGCCGCGCTTTTCTCGCGAAGGCGGGCGATAACTTCCTCTCCGCTGATTGGCTTTACTTTGCCGCTTTTCAGGTCATCATAGCGGCTGTCAAGCATCCCGCGCGTTCGCTCAATCTCGTCCAGATAACCGGGCATTGCATCCTGCACGAGTTCGTCTTTTGAGCGTCCGCTTTCGGCGGCCAGTCGGTCTAGCCTCGCTTGAATCTCGGGGGTGAAATGTACTTCCATGCCTGTCAGTTTAGGGGGGTGAATCTATGCTGTCAACGGACGTTGCCATCAGGCCTTCGGAGGGAAAAAAGGGAGAGAGAAATTCTGGGGTGGGAGACGGGAATCGAACCCGCAACGTCCGGAGCCACAGTCCGGTGCTCTGCCAGTTGAGCTACTCCCACCGCGTCTAGCGATTATAACAACTGGCGCGGCGAACTGGGTGGAGTGGGACGGCGTCTCCGCGAGTTTTGATGGACTGACGCTTTCTCGTAAAGCTAGCCGAGCTTTGCTCGGCTGGACAGCCGGGGCGGCTGTCCCCACGTGGTTTTGGCGAGGAGAGACCTAGCCGCGGCCTACGCCGACGTATTCGAATCCCATGGCGCGCAATCGGACGGAGTCAAGCAGGTTTTTAGTGTCCACAATGAGCGGGCGGCGAAGCATTTGCTTGATGCGGGTGAAGTCGAGGCCGCGAAATTCCGGCCAGCCCGTCCCGACGACTAAGGCATCAACACCCTCGGCTGCGGCGTACGGAGATTCGCAGTAAAACACGCTTCCGTTCAGTTCGAGGCGCGCGTCCGGCAGAGCGACGGGATCGTAAGCTCGTACCCGGGCGCCCTGGGCGATCAAATTCTTTGCCAGCCGCATGGAGGAAGAGCCAGCCACGGAATTGGTATTCGGTTTGAATGCCAGGCCCAGAATTCCCACGTCTTTGTTCTGCACCGATTGAACGCACTTGGAAATCTTTTCGATCACCTGGTCGGCCAAGCCGTGATTCACTTCGCGCGCGGCGCTCAGAATCTTAAGCGACACGCCGTTGCGCTGGGCAAGGTCGGCCAGCGAATCCATATCCGACTCGGCGAACAGGCCGCCCATGCCGGCGCCGGGCTGCAGGCAGCGGGGCGCGATTTTCTTGTCCAAACCAAGCGCCAGCGAGAGACTAACAGCATCCGCGTTCACCCGCTCACATAAGCTGGCCAGTTCATTGATAAATGAAATCTTGGTTGCGACAAAAGCCGTCGCCGATTCACGCACCAGCTCGGCGGTTTCATGATTGGTCACGATGACGGGAACCCCGCGCATGACCAGGGAGTGGAAGATCTGTTTGAGAGCGAGCACGGCATCGTTCGAATCGGTTCCCAGAATGATGCGGTCCGGCCAGTTGAAATCCTCGATCGCGCAGCCCGAGGTAAAGAACATCGGTTGGGAAACGATAGTGGCCCGCAAGCCGGCTTCGGCAATGCTCTTCTCAACGGCGGACGCAGTGCCCACCGAAACCGGGGTCACAATCGTAAGGATGGGAGGCTTAGGAGCGGAACGCGCAATGCGAACGGCAAGTTCGGAAAGATGCTGCGGGCTGTCCTCGGCCAGAAAGATGACTTGCGCTCTGCGGGCGAACGATTCGATATCGGTGGAATACGCCAGCCGCCCCGAGCGTACGTTACGTTTGATGACTTCGGTAAGGTTCTTTTCGTGAAAGGGAACATTGCCCTGCGCCATGGCAACCATTTGCGAGCTATCCGGATGGCAACAGCTGACGGGGGTGCCGAAGTCGGCGAGACAGGCGGAAAGGACCGTCCCCATATACCCTGCTCCGTAGACCCCAATCTGCATGGAACCTCCAGAATTCACCATGAATTCGCTGGGGAAGGGTGCCTGAGTTGGCTTGCGCAGCGAGTCCCACTTCTGGTTTACGCCCGCATGGCACGCTTAGCAATGCACGGGAGGGATTTGTACCTGAGGACATGGCCTGCTGGGGGAAGCGGGAATTTGGACAATCGGAAGGTCAGGGAGGGGCAATTACAGTGCTTGACTTTCTAACGTTTCATGAGAGTACGGCCCAAGGGGATTCCGGCCAAGTCCACCCAGCAATTCGGTTCCCGCTCGCGAACGAAGGTCAGCTCGCTTACCGGGACACACCGGTTGCCCACGAATTGCGCCCAACGATCGCGAGCGTGGATGTAGGCCTGTTGCGCCAGCTCTTCGCTGCTGAGTTTCACAACCGTGAGATGGGGCATGTAGGGCCACTCCTCTTCCGCGGCAAGCGCACGCGTGTTCAATCGATCATGCAGCTCGCGCATGCGGTAGGCCGCGTGAGCCACGCGGATGAAAACCGTGGGAGTGACCGGGATAAAGGTTTCGACATCCCCCAGAGTCACCTCGAACCGCTCAGCTTGGGCGCAGATGTCCTCGACAGTCTCCAGGGCCGAAAGCTCACCTCCCTGCAACCGGCGGGGAGGAAGAATGGTCAGATGCGCGGGCAGATGAGGCAGGTCGGGATGCAGTTCCTGCCGAAGGTGCTCCACAAACTCCCCAACGGCATTCCTGACATAAGCCACCAGGGCATAACGGGGATTTTGCATGTCAACCCGAGATTATACCTCCGGACGCGAGCGGCGTGGGTTACAACCAGCTTACTGAGGAAGGATGCCGGGAGATGCACGACTACTCGCCCTAAGACACTGAAGACTACATCCGCAGAAAATTCGCTATTAATCTCTTCCCCTCGCCCGTCAGCACGCTCTCCGGATGGAATTGCACGCCCTCCACCGGAAACCGTTTATGGCGAAAGCCCATAATCACGCGCCGGCCGTCAGGCTCGTTGGTGTAAGCACTGACTTCCAGATCCTCCGGCAGTCCTTTTTCCTGCACGATCAGCGAGTGGTAGCGCGTCGCCGTCATGGGCGAGGGCAGACCGCTGAAAATGGTTTTGCCATCGTGTTGCACTTCGCTGGTTTTGCCATGCATCAGCTTGGGGGCACGCACGATTTCGCCGCCGAAGGCCGCGCCAATCGCCTGATGTCCCAGACACACTCCGAGGACCGGAACCTTGCCCGCAAAATGGCGGACCAATTCAATACTGATACCAGCCTCCTGCGGCGTGCACGGGCCGGGAGAAAGCACAATGCGCTCCGGACCCATGGCCTCAACCCCGGCCACCGTGATCTGGTCATTGCGCCGCACCACAACCTCGGCGCCCAACTCGCCCAGATACTGCACCAGGTTGTAAGTAAACGAATCGTAGTTGTCCAGAACGAAGACCATACCAATATCAGCTTACCCCAAAATCTTAGAACGCAGAGAGCGCGGAGAAGTCCGCTGAGGACGCTGAGTGAGGCGCTAGAAGCCTGTTCAAACTACAGTCTTGACACAGTGAACGCAACACGCCATGCTTTACAGGCTTTACTGGAGGGCTCATGGCTGAGGCCGAGCAGGATAAGCGGGCAACCCGCCGCTTCGCGTTGCGGCTGCCCGTTTCGGTGACCTACACCGGGGATGGTGTGCAGGAAAAAAACGCGCAGACCCGAGACGTAAGCGCTCGCGGCATCTGCTTCTATGTGGACTCGGCGATTGCCGCTGGCTCGACCATTGAATTTACTCTTACTCTTCCGCCGGAAATCACTTTGACCGAAAGCATTCGCGTACGCTGCAAAGGGAAAGTGGTGCGCGTCGACGAAGCCGGCAGCGAAGGCCGAATCGCGGTTGCCGCAGTCATCGACGAATACGAATTCCTCTCCGAGCCGTGAACCTTCTCTGCTCCAGTTGCCACGAAGCCGGCTGGACCTGCTCCGGCAAGTCATCCTGGTGACTTTGGTACTCCCGGATACTTCTCTCTATCGCGGGCCAGTGGTATCGTTCTTTAAGCACCTAATTTTGCGATGACGTTACTTCCCCGCGTCCGAGGCCCATTCCTTGCGCTTTCATTGCTCACAGGACTGTTGATTGCCTCAAGCCCGGCCCAGTCGACTCCGAAGTTGCTGGCAACTACCGACTCTCCGGTCGTCGTCCGCAGCGTGCGGCTGTTGCCCGGACCCGCGGTCGAAATCCTGTCCACCCGACCGCTCGTCCCCACGATAAGCAAGCTGGACAATCCGCCGCGCCTGGTCATTGATCTGCCGAATGCAGATCTGCAGAATGCAGATCTGCCGAATGCAGATTCAGCGAACGCGCTTTTACCCGGCAACAACAATAGCAGCGACGTTTCCAGTCAGCCGATTCGCCGCATCCGAGTCAGCCAATATCAGAATGCTCCCCCGGTTACCCGCGTAGTGGTAGACCTGCTCAAGCCGGTCGCACACACCTGGGACGCAGCTGGTAATCGTTTGATGGTTCGCCTGCACCCTGCGGACCAGGTGACGGCCAAGCCGCCGTCTGCCCCCGCGTTCACCCAAGGCATCCAGCCAGCCGCGGTTCCGCTGAGCCCGGGTTCGTCGGGAACACTCATTCTGGCGGGTAGCCATGCAGCAGCAGGATCTTCAGTGACGGCGGGCTCCGACACCTCGGTCTTGCGATTGGAACGAGGCGGTGAAGTGCTGGTCTGCCCGGGGACGACGGTGTCAGTTACCTCCTCGCAAATCGGGCATGCGCTGATGCTGGGAATGAACACGGGCGCACTCGAAGCGCACTACAGTCTGGATGCCTCGGCGGACTCGATTCTGACTCCCGATTTCCGTATCCTGCTGGCCGGTCCGGGCGAATTCCATTACGCCGTAAGCGCCGACTCGCGAGGCAACACCTGCGTCCGCGCCTTGCCCGGAAATACCGCTTCCGTCATCGTTTCTGAACTTCTGGGAGAAGGGAATTATCAGGTCAAGCCCAGCGAGCAGATTGTGTTTCACTCCGGTCGCTTGAACCTGGTGGATACTGCCGTGCCCGCCAGTTGCGGCTGCCCGCCGCCCGCCATCCCTGTGCTCCGCGCCTCGGCCCCACCAACCTTAGCAGTCTCCGATGCCAACCTGCCTTCATCCATGCACCTGGCGCAGCCCGGAGACGAATCGAAACTTGGCGACCTTCCACCGGAAACGGCCGCCCTGCCGCCTTCAAAGCCCAATGACGTTCACGTGCAGGTGGAGGCTCCGTTTGTTTTTCGCGCCGAGGATTTGCGGGCGGACATTCGACTAGTTCCGAAGCGTGCTGTGATTGCTGAAGTCGATCTTTCGCCAGTGCGCGACTTACCACGTCCCGCGTCTTTCGAAATCGCAGTCCTACCTCCACCCCAAGCAAGCGCCAGGCCGGCACACCACGGCGTCTTGGCCAAGATCAAAGGTTTTTTCGCAGGAATCTTCAGCTAGTGCGGTTGCTTGACGTCCTTTGTGTACCTTCGTGTCCTTCGTGGTTGATGAAGTGCAAATGCTAGAACCACGAAGAACACAGAGGTGCACAAAGGTAACCCCATCTTACGTGAACACCGATACGGAATCGTCCCGTCTGTTCGAAACCGAACGCCCCTACCGCCGCTTCATGGCCGCAGCCAGCGGCGCCACCCGGTCGCGCAAATCATCGGCGATTTCGTGGCCGCGTTCCATAGCGCCCTCGGCAATGTCTTTCGCGTCGTCTTTCCAATCGTCCAAGGTTTCGCGCGCATCCTCGTATTTGCGCCGCAGGTCTTTGCGGATTTGTTTCCCCGCCTTCGGGGCAAACAGAAGTCCGATCAACGTACCCGCTCCCAGTCCGATCAGCAGAAAAGTGACCGCGGTTGCGACTGTGTTTCCTTCTGAAGACTCATATTTTCCTATACGCATAAAAGCTCCTCTCTAGTCTCGGCAAAGCTTGCAGCTTGGATTCGTCAAACCCCATTCTAGCTGCCTGAGGCACCGCGTGACCCCGCATTCGAAGTTTTTAATCCGCTAGCGATTTCCCATAATGGCTCAAGTCCTGTAAAATAAGCACTTTGAGCCTCGTGTCTGGCGGAAAATGTGGACTACCCGCGTCCGCCGGCTACCCGCAATTAAAGGAGATTCATCCAGTAATGTCTATCCCCGCCACCCAGCTTCGTCCCGGCATGATCATCAAGCACAATAATGATCTGCATTCGGTTTTCAGCGTGGAGCACCGCACTCCCGGCAACTTGCGCGCTTTCATCCAGGCGAAACTGCGCAACCTGCGCACCGGCGCCATGTTCGAGCACCGCTTTCGCTCGCCCGATCCGATTGAGAAAATCAACGTGGACGAACAGGAGATGGAGTACTTGTACGCCGACGGCGACAGCTACTACTTCATGGACACAACCAACTTCGAGCAGACTCACTTGACTCGGGAGGTGCTGGGCGATGCCGTGGACTACCTCACTTCCAACTTGCAGATCAAAGTAGAATTCTTTGACGGCAAGGCGGTGGGAATCGAACTGCCGCAGACGGTCGAATTGACCGTGGTCGAGACTGAGCCTGGGATGAGGAGCGCCACTGCTTCCAGCGTGACCAAGGCAGCAAAGACTGAGACTGGCCTGGTCGTACAGGTACCGCCCTTCATCAACGAAGGCGAGAAAATCCGCGTGGATACTGCCGAGGGTGTTTATCTCTCGCGGGCGTAGGAACCATCGTTAAGCAATTCGCTTGAGTCTGCATTGCGGGTTCAGAATTGAAAGTGTCATCCTGAGCGGAGTAGCTGGTTCGCGAAGCGAGCCAGCTGCGGAGTCGAAGGATCCCGAGGTCGTACGTCCGCTCAGTGCTGCTTCAGGGAATTTAGGCCCAGCTGATGAGCAGGCTGTACTGTGAGAATTCCTCGATAGACTTCTGGTAAAGCCTGACTGCTCGTGGGTCCTTCGACTGCGTAGCTGCTTCGCGTTGCGAAGCAGCTACTGCGCTCAGGATGACAATTGCTTGGATTTTGCGAGGCGATTTGCTTCGCTCACTACGAGAGTCTTTGGCGGGGGAAATGGCCACAACCGAAAAAGCTGTTCTAGCCCGCCGCTTTCTGGTTCGCGGCCGCGTGCAAGGCGTAGGTTTCCGCTGGTTTGTGGAACGCGAGGCCCACATTCTCGGCATTGCCGGATGGGTGCGCAATAATTCCGACAGCAGCGTCGAAATCCTGGCTATGGGCACCCGCGATCAATTAGCCGGTCTGCGCTCGCGTCTGCGCGAAGGTCCTCGAGCTGCCCGCGTGGACGATGTCGAGGAATCCGAAGCCAAGCCAATTTCAGGTCTTACCACTTTTCGCATCGAAGGAGCCTGGTGAATGCCGAGCAAGACAGCAAGAATCAGAGCCAGCGTCAACTGCGAGCCGCTAAAGAAGCTGATTCGAGAAGTTCGCGATTTCCCCAAGAAGGGGATCCTGTTCTACGACATCACGACGGTCTTGAAAGACAAGCTGGCATTCGCGACTCTGATCGATGCCCTGTCCGAGCATTATCTCGGCAAGAAAATCGACCTCGTCCTGGGCATGGAGGCGCGCGGATTCATCTTCGCCCCGGCCCTGGCCTACCGGCTGAATGCCGGCTTCGTTCCCGTCCGCAAGCCCGGCAAACTTCCCGCTGCCACCACCAGGTACGATTACGCTTTGGAATACGGCACCAACACGCTTGAGATTCACAAAGACGCAATCCAGAAAGGCGAGCGCATCATCATTGTCGACGATCTGTTAGCCACAGGAGGAACCGCCGAAGCCACCACAAAACTTGCCGCCTCTCTGGGTGCGGAGGTCGTCGGCCTGGGATTCGTCGTAGAGCTGGATTTCCTGAAGGGTCGCGAGAAGCTGCGCGAGTACGACGTATTCTCCCTGCTGCACTATGACAAGTAGCGGCAAGAATGGAGGCCGGGCGTCGCGCCCGGCACAACGGCTGATTTTGGGTGGAGCAGCGCTTCGGCGCTGCATTAAAGGCTCCGGCCAAGCTTCACGCCCCGCATGGGCGCTATCGCAGTTCTCATGCGCACTCTCCCAGCGCTGTGGTAAGGCCTCGGCCGCTGAGGGAGCAGACGAGTTTTTCAGCGGCCTGTTAGGCTAGGCAGCCAAACCCGAATCACTTCTTCTGCGCGTCGTCCGTCACTTCGGTCGTGTCACCCGTTTCGTGTTCCGCAATCTGAAATTGCAGGAAAGCATGAATTGCATTCAACGCCTGTCGGTTGCTCGTGTTGATCCGGACCCTGGCTCCCGAATTCGTTTCTTGAAACCCATAGCGGATCTGTTCACGCAAATCTTTCATCGTGGGCACACCCGGTGGGGTCGTGCCATGAATCAACATGGGAACGTCGAAATTGCCTGCTGCAAACATCTGGGTGATATGCGACAAATGTTGCCGAATCTCGTCCCGGCTAGCCGTGTCCTTGGGGTCATTCGCGCTCACCTCGATTGCACCGCCGTCCTTAAATAACCGAAAGTGATGCGTGGTCTTCTCGTGCGAGAAGCCCATCTCCTGATCTCCCCGCTTCATCATTGCGCAATGGTCCTCGGGCGCCGCTGTTGGCGCGGACTTTTGTTGAGCCTGTGCAGACAACGCCATGACCGTGGCCACAACCAGGACTTTCATTGTTCGCATGGTGGAATTTTTCATCGGTTGCCTTCTTTCCTGTCTCTCGGTGTTAATCGAACTGCCAGATCAACCCGCTTCAATCCATTTGGCAGTGCCTCCAGCAATCGTGCTGGCGCCCCGTCTCTGGTGCGAGCGAGCCTCGAATCCCAGTCTTTGAGAATGCCCTCGAGTTGCTTTCGCATCACCTGCAACTCTTTGATCTGCTCTTTGATCTGTTGCAGCTTCACTTCTCCCATTGCCCTGGCTTTGCGACACGGAACCTCTCCCCGGTCACGCATTCTCAGGATGGTCGCAAGTTCAGCCAACGAAAAACCTGCGCTCAAAGCCCGCCGAATCAGGCGAACCCGTTGGAACGCCTGCGGCGGATAGTCTCGATAGTTCCCGCGCGTGCGTGGTGGCTTGGGAAGAAGTCCTAAACGCTCGTAATGCCTGAGAGCGTCAGTGCTGAGACCGGTGAGCCGGGCAAGTTCTCCTGGTTGCACTGCGTCCACCTGCAAGTTCGAGGTTACACCCTGGAACGCGTTCCAGCGTCAAGCGAAATCTCGGGAATTTCACCATTGCACCAACAATTGGTTTGAGTGCTCTAGGGCTGGCCGGGATTATGATTACGACTTTTCGGCGTCAACTTCCGGATAACAAATTCCTGAAACAGATTGGCAACGGCAGTTCCGCCAATCCCGATTGCCGCGTTTTCGAAAGTTAATTCCGCGCCATCGCGATCGTTTGCCGGGTAGTACAGATTCGAAATACCGCCCGCCGCCAGGGCTCCCAGAACAGCCGAGTAGTTCGGCTGCCAGCGTCGATTGTCGCCCTTGCAGATCACTGAATTGGCAATCGCATACAGCGCGCGCGCTGCCGTGCTGCCGCTTCCCTTATAAAAATAACGTGGATCCTGTTTCAGCAGCGATGGCAGTATGGCGCTGCCGATGAAAGTGCTCGTAACCAAGTCGGCATAACCAGCGCCGAAACGCTGTCCATAACCTTCCGCCCCTTCGCCATATTCCTTGAAATGATCTTGCGCCTGCTCCACTCCCGCAACGCCCCCCACAAATATAAAGCTGAATGGATCCACCACCGTCTTCCAGGCAAGCTTGAACTTTTGCTTCGAGGTGAGGGGAACCGCATTAGGGACGTAGCTGACATAAAAATTTGGCAAGACGCCCAGTACCCGCTGCTTCTCTTCAACCTTGATCTGCTCTTCTGCCACTTCCTCGGGAGAAACACCAACCTCCACATCCGTGATGTTGGTAGCAACCGCCAAAGGGTTCTGCGGAACCAC